>OFRM01000087.1_pt1 | contig 38060 bp, 61 predicted proteins | sample 1543101 | NCBI WGS metagenome assembly OFRM01 (sample SAMN07774223, study PRJEB24372) | wastewater metagenome | isolation source: Exp Tend VB 0WW | collected 2016-02
TCCTCTTTGTCGAATTGTCTACGGGTCTGGAAGTTCACGGAGGGTGGTGACTCTTATGGCTGGTCGTGGACCTGCTCCGAAGGAGGATCGCCGCCGTGCGAACGTTCCTGAGCGTGGCGAGATCGTTGCCGCTGTTGGTTTTGGCTGGTTGCATGGGGAGATCCCTGAGCCGCCGGAGGGTTTGATGGCGGCGAGTATCACGGCGTGGAACACGTGGTTTGCTGCGTGGTTCGCTGCGTTCTGGTCGCCGGCTGATCTGCCGGGTATCCGCCACATGATCCGCTTGCATGACCAGGTGGAGCGTGGCGAGTTCCAGCGGTCAACGGAGTTGCGGATGACGATGGACACGTACGGGGTGACGCCGAAGGGTCAGCAGGATCGGCGTTGGAAGCCGCCTGGGGCCGCGTCTGCTGGTGCCGCTCCGACGCCCACGACGGGCGGGCATTACAAGCATCTCAAAGCGGTCTGATGTCGTGGCGGGGGCCTGAGCACCCGGACGACTTCCCTTCGCTCGGGTGGGCGTTGCTCGACTGGTGGGCTACGTTCCTGCCGTCGCCGCGTGATGCGTCGTCGCCGTTGCTGTTCACGGATGAGCAGGCGTTGCAGTTGGTCGAGTGGTTCCGTTTGGACCCGTTGACCGGCAAGCGTGTCTACCGTCGCGGCTATTCACGGCGCGCCAAGGGCTGGGGGAAGTCTCCGGTCGAGGCCGCGAAGTCGATTGCCGAGTTTGCAGGCCCGGTGTTGTTCGACGGGTGGGATGCTGCCGGTGAGCCGGTGGGCCGCCCGTGGGGTACCCGTGGTGATCCTCGTGCGTGGGTGCAGATCGGGGCCGTGTCGGAGGATCAGACGGATAACACGTGGAGTGTTGTTCACTACCTGTTGACGGAGAACGATGGCATGGCCGCTGATGCTCTGCGGATTGATGCCGGGTTGACCCGTTGTTTCCTGCGCGATCAGCCCGGGGCGAAGATGGAGCCCGTGACGGCCGCCGCCGGCAGTCGCGAGGGTCAGCCGATCACCTATGGGGTGATCGACGAGTCGCATCTGATGACGCCGAGCAATGGCGGGGTGAAGCTTGCCGCCACGTTGCGCCGTAATGCCGCCAAGATGGGCGGACATTCGTACGAGACGACGAACAGTTTCGTGGTCGGTCAGTTGTCGGTGGCTGAGTCGTCCTACAACGCGGTGCGCCGTGGTGCCCCTGGCATCTTCGCTGACGAGGTGGAGGCGCCCCGGGAGATCAATGGGGTCCGTGTCGATTTGGACGCCCCTGACGAGGTGCTGACGGCCGCCCTGGGGGTGGCTTACGGCAAGTCCTACTGGGTGGGTATCGAGCGTTTGGTCGCTGACATCCGCGACCCGTCGAACACTTGGGATGATTCGGCCCGCTTCTTCCTGAACTGGAACATGGCGGGTGGCGACGGGTGGGCGGTGATCCCCCGGGAGATCTGGACCGCTTGTGCCGGGAAGGCTGCTGCCACGTCGAAAGGCTGGGCGTCGCTTTCGGTGGGTGATTCGCAGTCAATGGCCGCGCTCGCCCATTGCGGCACCCGCGAGGATGGCAAGTTGCAGGTCGAGGTTGTGCGCCATGAGGCGGGAACTGCGTGGGTGGTCGAGGCGTGCCGCAATGCGGAGGCTGATACCGGGCATCCGATCGTGGTTGATCCGAAGTCCCCGACGATCGGTGTTCTGCCGCACCTGAAGGCTGCCGGGATCAACGTGCACGAGCTGGCGCCGGGCGAGTTCATGGCTGCCGGTCAGGCGATCGAGCATGACGCTCACGCCCGACTGATTGTTCATTTCAACGCTGGCGAACTGAACGAGTCGGTGCGCCGCGCTGAGGCCCGCAAGTCGGGAGATGCGTGGGTGTTGTCGGAACGCAACTCGTCGGCAGAGATCACCTGCTTCAAGGCTGTTGCGCTGGCTGCGTTCGCGGAACGCAACTACGCCGACACTCGCCCCGTCTTTGCAGCATGAAAGGAGCGAGCCTATGAGTAAGCGAACCAAGCTCGCACCCGAAGTGCGAGCCATGGGTGAAATCCCGGCCATTCCCCGCCCCTCTGAACAGGCCCTCGGCGCCTATCTGTACATGGCGCAGGATGCGCTCAAGGTGGCAGCGGTTCAGGCGTGCACTGGCCTTCGTGCCGGCGCGTTGATGCAACTTCCGATCAAGGGGTACGCCGACATCAACGGCGTCCCCCGCCTGCTCGACTTGCAGCCGACGCTTCTCACGAAGCCTTCGCGGGTTGTGGTGCGTTCGGTGTGGAAGTCGCAGATGTCAATCTCCCGTGACATTTTCGGGTTCGCCGCCGGGCACATCACTGCCGTGGATGGTGCGGGCTATCCGGCACACGTGGAGTGGTACCCGCCCGATGTCGTCCACGCGGATGACTCCAAGCTCGGCCAGCCGATCGAGTGGCGCATCAACGGCCAGCACGTTGACGGATCACTGATCTTCCATGTGCCGTCGCGGTGGGTGATGCCGGGCAAGCCGCTCGGCATGTCGCCGCTCGAAGCGGGCGGCCTGGTCGAACTGGGCATTCGGTGCCAGGACTTCGGCCGCGACTGGTTCGCCCGGGGTGCTGTCCCGTCGGCAATCCTGTACTCCGACAAGGATCTGACCTCTACTGAGGCCGATGCGCTGCTGAGCAAGATGTTGTCTCGTTGGCGTCGCCGCCAGCCTGGCGTGCTCGGTTCCGGGCTCAAGTACCAGAACGTCGCGGTCGCTGCCAACGAGTCACAGTTCCTCGAAACGATGACCCGCGTGGCCGCCGATGTGGCGATCTGTTTCAACATGCCGCCTGAGAAGATCGGTGCTGCCGTTGCCGGCGGGTCGATCACCTATGCGAACCGCGACCAGAACCAGCAGCAGTATCTGGTCGATTCGATCAATCCTGACCTCGTGCTCGTGCAGGAGGTCATTGAGGGCTTCATGGCCCCGCCGACGTACCCGCGCTGGAACACGTCGGCCTATCTGCGTTCTGATGCCAAGACCCGCGCCGAGGTTGCCCTGTTGGGCATCAAGGGCCGGTGGATTCACCCCGACGAGGTGCGCGCCCTCGACGAAATGCCGCCGCTCACGCCTGAGCAGTTGGCCACCATGCCCGCCGTCAGTGCGGAGCCAGCCCCAACCGGAGGCGCGAAATGACCAGCAAGAAAACTCTCCAGCGGCGCATCTTCTCGGAGCCGTTCCAGATCCGCACGAACTCGGACGGCACGATCGGCGTGCGCGGGTATGCGGCGGTGTTCGATTCCGAGGCGCACGGCGAGGTGATCCGCTCCAGTGCGTTCAATCGGACGATCGCCCAGCGCGACGACATCCGCCTGCTCGTGAACCACGACGGCGTACCGTTGGCCCGTACGAAGTCTGGCACGCTCGAAGTGGGCGTGGATGACCACGGCCTGTGGTTCGACGCCCCTTCGCTCGACCCGGCGAACCCGCGGGTGCAGGAACTGACGTCAGCGATGGCTCGTCAGGACATCGACCAGTGCAGTTTCGCCGGTTACTTCACCGACGTGAAGCGCGGCCAGGGTGGCGTGGATGAGGTGTGCGAGGTCAAGGCCATCGACGTGTCGATCGTGACCTACCCGTGGTACGACGAAACCTCCGCCGGCCTGACCGGCCGCGCCGATGTTGACCGCGCTCTGCTCGCCGTGCGTTCGCTCGACGCTGAGGAGCGCGCCACCGTGTGGGCCACCGTCGACATCTGCGTGGAGAACGAAGCCCCGGAGCAGGCCGACGTGGCCGACGTGGCCGACGTGGCCGACTCTGCCGCAGACAATGGCGACGCCGGCACGTGCTGCCCGTCATGCGGCGCTATGTGCCCCGCTGACGCCTCCTACTGCTCTGCGTGCGGTACGCACCAGGGCCGGTCGGCAGAAGCCCCCACGGCGGAATCGGACCCCGCGCCCGTCCGCACTTTCAAGCTCTCAGAAGCCCGCGCACTGCTGCGCCTCTGACACCCGCCGCACACGCGGCAGACGAACCCGGAACGCGACCCGGAGCCACCAGGCCACCACGCGCTGTCACCACGTCGTCACCAACCACAGACACCCGTCCCTGATTGGAGACAACAACCATGCCCAAGACCATCTCCGACCTCATCGCTGACAAGCGAGCCGAGGTCACCAAGCCCGCCGCCGACATCCTCGCGAACGCCGAGGCCGAAGGCCGCGACCTGACCGCCGACGAGTTCGCCGTCGTGGAGAAGGCCGCGGCAGACGCGGCCCCGCTCGACGCACGCGCCCAGGCCGTCGCCGTCGTCACCCGCACCGCCGACCCCATCATCCGGGTCACCTCGGAGCCCGTCACCTACGGCAAGGGCGCCTCGAACTCGTTCATCCGTGACCACGCCCTGGCCACCTTCGACCGCCCCGGCGCACAGGGCGCCCGCGATCGTCTGGCCCGCCACGCTCGTGAGATCGAGGTGGAACTGCGCGCCGGCTCCACGACCGACACCGCCGGTGGCACGTTCGTGCCCCCGCTGTGGGTGCTCTCGGAGTACGTCGGCGTCGTGCGCGCCGGTCGCGCAGCGGCCAACCTGGCCCGCTCGCTGCCCCTGCCCGCCGGCACCGACTCCATCAACATCCCGACGATCACCACGGGCCTGCTCGCGGCGATCCAGGCCACCGAGAACAGCGCGATCACCACCCGTGACCTCGTGACCAGCTCTACCACCGCAGACGTGACCACGGTCGCCGGCAACTACGACTTCTCCATTCAGCAGTTGGAGCAGTCCGCTCTCGCCGGTGGCTGGGATCAGCTCGTGTTCGGTGAACTGAACGACGACCGCAACCGTGCAACGGATGTGTTCGTGCTCTCGGGCTCGGGTGCCAGCAACCAGCCGGTCGGCATCTCGACCGCCGCCGCCACTTCGGTGTCGGTCACCACAGCCGCCGGCACGGCGCTGTACCAGGGCATTGCCGACGCGATCAACCGTGTCGCCACGTCCCGCTACAAGGAGCCGCAGGTCATCGTCATGCACCCTCGGCGCTGGTTCTGGCTGGCATCGCGGCTCGACACGACCGGCCGCCCGCTCGTGGTTCCCGACGCACAGGCGGGTACGAACCTGCTTGCCGCGATGGGCATCCTCGCCGCGGAAGGCGTGGTCGGCACCCTGCTCGGCCTGCCCGTCGTGATCGATGCCAACGTGACGACCACGGGCTCGACCTACTACGACGAGGTGTACGTGTGGCGTGCGTCGGACGCGATCCTGATGGAGAGCGCCCCGCGGTTCGAGCTGTTCCGCACCACGGGCGGTTCGACGGACACCCTCACGGCACGCGCCCGCTTGTACAACTATGCGGCGTTCACCCCGCGCTTCTCGGTCGGTATCGCCACCGTCACTGGCGCGGGCCTCACCGGCCCGACCTTCTGAGTCGGATGACCTGACCGTCACCTAGTGGCGGTCGCCGGGGCGCACTGCGCTCGCCCTCAACATCCCGCACGACCCGACCTCGCAGCGCGCAGGTGTCGAGGTTGGGTCGTGCGGCCCTGCGCCCCCAAGGAGCCCGCGTGGCCACAGAACCCGCACCCCACCCTGAGCCGATCATGGCCACCGAGGACGACCTGCCCGGCGGGTTCGCCCCCGGCAAGGTCACCATCGGCTACCTCTCCGGCACCGAGGTCTGCAACGACTTCATGATGTCGCTGCTCGCTCTGCGTGACTGCGACACCCAAGCCGGATGGGATCGGCTGAACCATCCGAACTGGTGGATCAACCAGCGTTCCGGCGTGAACGTGTCGCGGCCCCGCAACGGGCTCGTGCGCAAGTTCCTCACCATGCGCGACCCCGCCCCAGAGTGGCTGTTGATGGTCGACGCCGACATGAAGTTCGAGCCCAACGCGCTGGAACAGTTGCTGGCATCTGCCAACTTCCCCGACCGGCTCGTTGTCGGCGGCCTGTGCGTCGCGTTCGGTGCCGACACCGCGGATCACACGAAGGTGGCGCTCATGTCCACCGTGTTCGACATGGCCGACCCCGCCCCCGGGATCGACCTGCCGGCGTTCAAGGTGCTCCCGGCCAAGGCCGTGCAACGCAAGGCGATGCGCGAGGTGTACGGCACGGGTGCAGCGTTCCTGCTGATTCACCGCCAGGTGCTGATCGACATTGCCGTCATGGTGGGCCAACAGTTCCCGTGGTTCCGTGAGATCGTCGTTCCTGACAAGCGGGAGGATGTCGACTGGGGTGCCCGCCATGACTACTGGGTGTCCGAGGACCTGTTCTTCTGCCTGCAAGCCCACCAGGCCGGGCACCGAGTGTGGGTCAACACCGGCACAGAGATCCAGCACATCAAGCCGATCAGGCTGACAGAAACTCTGTGGCGGTCGTACGGCCGGGCGGTGCAGTCCGCATGAACACCCGCCGCGACTTCCTCAAGCATCTCGGCATCGGTACGGCCGCGATGGCCGTCGGGCCCGCCGTCCTCGCTCGTCGCCCGTCCATCGCAACCGCCGAGCCCTCGACGGTTCCTGACGCCGAGCGGCGCGTGGAGTTCCTGGGGTCGCTGCCCACCGGGTACTCCATGCTCGCCTGCACTTCCTACCTCGGTGCGTCAACCACTTCGGCCGCGCTCACGGGTTCAGGGGCACAGCAATGATCGACGTACTGATACCGACCATCGGCCGCCCGCAACGGCTGGCCGACCTGGCCGCAAACATCCATCGGGCGACCAAGACCCCACACCGGGTGGTGTTCATCACGGAAGCATGGGACGGGGCAACACTCGCCGCGGTCCCCGCCGAAGACGCGGTGGTCATCAACGAGCGCACCGAGAACTACGCCGGGTCCATCAACACCGCGTACGAACGCAGCGACGCCGACTGGCTGTTCTGTGGGGCTGACGACCTGATCTTCCACGACGGCTGGGATCAGCAATGCCTCGACGTGGCCAGCGACTGGTTCGGCGTGGTCGGCTCCAACGACCTACTCAACCCCTACGTGCTCGCCGGCACGCACTCCACTCACTCGCTCGTGGCCCGCTGGTACCTCGACGACATCGGCGGCGTAGTGGACCTCGGCCCCGGGTCGTTCCTTCCCGAGTGCTACGACCACAACTTCACGGACACCGAGTTTATCGGCACGGCCAAGATGCGAGCCCGGTTCCGTCCGTGCTTGTCGGCTGTCGTCGAGCACTTGCACGTGACCACGGGCAAGGCGCCCGCGGACGCCACCCACCAGCGGTCGATCCGCGACTATGTGGCCGATGACTCGCTCTACGAATCCCGAAGGGAACTGTGGTGGCGAATCTCAAGGTGACCGTCCTGGGTGGCGGCGGGTTCATCGGGTCCAACCTTGTGCGCCGCCTTGTCGCTGACGGCTACGACGTGGCCGCCGTCGATGTCGAGTTCCCCGCCTTCCGCCACGATGCACTCACCGGGGCGGCGTCACGCCGGTTCGATCTACGCGACGCAGCGCAGGCAGAACTCGCTGTGGACGGCGCCGACTGGGTATTCCACCTGGCCGCCGACATGGGCGGCGTCGGGTACTTCCATTCCGACGCCGACCTGAACGCAGCAATGACGAACGGTCATATCACGCTCAACGTCCTGCGCGCCGCCATCGAGTGCAACACGCCGCGCCTGTTCTACGCATCGTCGGCGTGCGCCTATCCGATCGAACTTCAGCAGACCCGCGGCATCGCCCCAAAGCTGACAGAGACATGGGCCGGCAGGGGCACCCCTGACGCCCTGTACGGCGCCGAAAAGCTACAAGGGCTGCGGCTGTGCTCGAAGGTGCCCGGCGCCCGTGTGGGCATCCTCCACACGGTCTACGGCCCACTACAGGAACACGAAGGCCGGCGGATGAAGTTCCCTGCCGCTGCCGCAACCAAGGCGCTCGCTGCCCGCCATACCGGCACGTTCGAGATGTGGGGCGACGGACGGCAGTTGCGGTCGTACCTGTACATCGATGACGCCGTGGATCGCATCATGCGGATCATGTCCGCAGACGACTACGACGGCCCGGTCAATGTCGGCGCCGAGGGTGCCATCACCTGCAATGAAATCGCCCGCTTGTGCCTTGCGCACGCTGGAGTACCGGAGGTCGTGATCGTGAACAACCCCGCCGAACCCTCGGGCGTGCTCGGCCGTGACTGTGACTCGTCCAAGTTCCACCGCACTTACGGCCCGACCGATGATGTCGGCTACACCGATGGGTTCGGTCGGTTCATCGACTCGCTCGTGCAGGCACCGCAGGCCGCGGTGCTCGCGCCGGCTCGCAATGCCGCGATGCCGAAGGCGCACCCGCGATGACGACGCCCTCGTATGTGTCGCAGGTCGAGTTCGACGCCTACTGCGAGAACGGGCAGATCCCGTCTGACGCCACCCAGCGCGCCTCAGCCCTGGCCGCCGCAGAGCGCGCGGTAGAGAACTACTGCCAACGCAAGTTCACAGTCGCCGGCGCGTCGGGCACGACCCGCACGTTCACCCCTGACGGGTCAGACGTGTTGCGCATCCATGACTGCGTGGCCGTGTCGGCCATCACTGTCGACGGGGCCAGTGTCGCATCGACCTCCTACCAGTTGGAGCCCGTGACGGTCGGATGGGATGGCCTTGCCCGCCCGTACGAGCAGGTGCGTTACCTGCTCGGGTTCTGGTACGGCACCACCCCGCACAAGGCTGCCGTGTCGGTGACCGCCCGCTGGGATTGGGCTGCCACTCCCGCCGAAGTGCCCGAGGTCGTCAAGCAACTCGGCCGCCTGCACATCCTGCGCCGCCGAATGGGCCTCGACGACGCCGAGTATCGCGAGATCCTGGCCGGGCTCAACGGCCTGCGCCGAGCCGAAGCCTTCGGGATCGCCTGATGGCCGGTCTGATTCCGAAGGTCATCCGCCAAGCAATCGTCGACACCCTGGGCTCGGCGGGCATCTCTCGCCCGCTGGCCCTGTACCCGTACAAACCGATCACGGGTGAGCCGACCGAGTACCCGTGTGTCATCGTGTCGCACGCCAACGGCGCCAACTACGCCACCACGTTCGGAGACAAGGGCATCGCAGAGATGCCGCTACGGGTCGAGATTCGTGCACTGTCCGCTGATGGCAGCTCGGGCGAGATGGTGCTCGACGACCTGATGGCCGCGGGCACTGGTGCTGACTCGTCGATCTACGACGCCCTCGACGCCGACCGCACCCTTGGCAACAAGGTGGCGACGTACACGGTGGTCAACATCGAACAGCCCGAGGAACGGCCCATGCGTGACGGCACCTCCACCTACTGGCGGGGAGCGTTCGTCCTGTCCATCAAGCAGCCGAGGAGTTGAGCGCCATGAAGGTGTGCACCATCGAGCACGAGTGCCCCGGGTTCGGGACCATCCCGGCCGGGTCACTGTGGGCTGACGATTCGCCCTACCTGGCCGACGGCGACAAGTTCGCAGACGTGGCCGCGCGGGACGCCGCCCCGGCAAAGCCCAAGACGACCCCGCGCAAGTTCGGGACCAAGGAGCCGACATGACCATTCAGGCATGGACCGATATGTCGCTGCTCGTCGGTGCGCTCGAGCTCGCAGGCCACGGCCGCAACGTCTCGGCCGCCACCGAATGTGCCGAGCTGGACACAACCAACTTCGCATCCGGCGAATGGGTCGAGGTGATCGGCGGCAACAAGACCGGCAAGGTTGACCTGACGCTGATGCAGGACCGGGCCGTCGGCGGTCTGGACGAGTTGGCCTGGTCGTATCTCGGTGTCGCTGACATCCCGAAGTCGATCGTGTCCAACTCTGCCGACGGGTCGCGCGCTTACCTGATGCGCGGCATCAGCCTCGGATACGCCCCGGTCGACGGTGCAGCGGGCGATCTGGCGATGACGAAGATCTCCGGGCGCAACTCGACTGGTGGCGTTGTCCGCGGCCGGCTGTTGCACCCCGGGTCTGCGTCCCGTACATCGTCATCGACCGGCACGGGCCGCCAACTCGGCGCGGTCATCGCGACCAAGAGCCTGTATGCGGCGCTGCACGTCACCGCCGCCGCGGGCACCACCCCGTCGCTGACGGTCAAGGTGCAGTCCGACGACAACAGCGGATTCACCAGCGCCACCGATCGGATCACGTTCACCGCCGAGACGGACGCTACCACCCACTACCAGTGGGGCAGCGTTGCCGGTGCGATCACCGACGACTACTGGCGCATCTCCTACACGATCTCGGGCACCAACCCCTCGTTCTCTTTCGCCGTCACGGCCGGGATTCTCTAACTCACTACCCCAGGAAAGGCGGCGCACATGGCCGTATACGCACTCACCAGCCAGGTTGTCACCGTCAACAGCGTGGACTACTCCGACCACCTCAAGAACGCGACGCTCACTGTCGACGCCGCCGAGCTGGACACAACGGACTTCGCGTCCGGCGGATGGTCCGAGGTGATCGGCGGACTCAAGTCGGGCACGCTGGCCCTCACGTTCAACGATGACGTGGCCGACAACGAGGTGGACGAGGAACTGTGGGCGCTGCTCGGCACCGTCGTGGCGTTCACGATCAAGGCGACCAACACCACGGTCGGCACGAGCAACCCCGAGTACCAGGGCAACGTCCTGGTCAAGTCGCATTCCCTTGGCGGCGATGTCGGTTCGTTGGCTGCCAAGTCGTTGACGTGGCCCACGTCTGGCGCCATCACTCGCGACGTCACCCCCTGACCCGTGGACGGGTTCGCTGAGCTGACCCACACGATGGAGTTGGTGGCCCGGGAGATGGACGGCACCGCCGCCCGTGCCCGGTTGGCCCGTGTCGGTGCGCTGTCGGTGGGTGACGTGGAGCTTGCCGTTCGCGGTGACCTTGGCGACCTGTCGATGTCGCACTGGCGCACGAAGGCCGGCGACCCGATCGACATCACGGGCCAGGCGAAGGTGTTGTCCGATTCCGAGTTGGAGGTCGCGCCAACACCACGGTCGCGCGGTGAGATGCGCGTGCTCACGGATGGCCGCCAGTCCTACAGGGCGGGCGACCGTCGCCAGTCCGGCTCACGCCAGAACAAGGCCGGTGAGCGTGTCGCCAAGACCCGCAAGGTCAAGCGCAACGTCGGCGCGCAGGCGGGCAAGGGCACGTGGGGTGATGCCACGGAGATCATGCAACGCGAGATGCCTGCCCGTTACGAAGCCGAGCTAGCCGCCGACCTGGCGAAGCACCTACGAAGGGGATGATCTGTGGCCAGTTTCACCGAACGCATCCGCCTCGTCTTCGATGTCGACGGCAACCCGGCAACGGCCGGGTTCGGCAAGTTCGCCAAGGGCATCCGTGAGGCCGATGGTCTGGGCGGCAAGCTCAAGGCCACCTTCTCCGGGCTGAACCAGGCTGGGTCCGCGTTCGCGGTGGTGCTCGGCGGCGCGGTTCTGCGGTCCGTCATGAAGGGCGTTGGCGCGTTCGAGGAGCTGGCCAAGAAGTCCATCGACCTCGGCAAGGCGACCGGCCTGTCGACCGAGGAAGCCTCACGCTGGGTGGCTGTGGCCGACGACGTTCAGGTATCGGCCGAACAATTGCAGACCTCCTTCGGCAAGGTCGCCAAGTCCCTAGAGTCGGCCGCTTGGGGCAAGTACGGCATCGAGACACACGACGCGGGCGGCAACGTCCGCGACATGAACGACATCCTGGTCGACACCTTCAGCCAACTGTCGGACATCACTGACGGCACCGCCCGGGCGCAGGCAGGAACGGAACTGTTCGGCAAGGGGTGGGCCAACATCGCCCCGATGGTCGGGCACACACGTGAAGAGTACGAGAAGATGCTGGCCACCGTCTCTGACGGTCAGGTCATCACCGACACTGAAGCCGCCAAGGCTGAAAAGTTGCGACTCGCACAGGACCGCCTTGCCGACGCCACCCGTGACTTCAGTATGGCGCTCGGTGAGATGGCCGCCGCTGGCACACCCGCCCTGAACGTGCTATCGAAGGTCGTCGAACTGTCGACCAAGGGGTACGCCGGGCTGTCCGGCGGGGACGCCGAGTCCATCGCCACCCCCTTGCGGAAGTACAAGAAGGCCGCCGAGGAAGCGGGCGATGTCACGTCGGCCCTGGTCGCTCCGTTCGGGGATTTGCGCGTGGCCGTGTTCAACGCCTTGTCCACGGTCGATCGCCTGCGTCACTCCGGCGACGAAATCTGGCTGACCAAACGCACCTTCAACGACCTACTTAACGTCGACCCTGCCGCCGCTGGGGCCACGCTTGCGATGTTCCAGACGATCGAAGCGGGTGCCGAGCGTGGCAGCGAGTCGATGAAGGCCCTGTCGGGCGAACTGGGCATCAATAAGGATTCCGTGGCCGCCATGACGGCCGCCTACCAGGCTGCCGGCGGCCCGCAACAGCAGGCCATCTCCGATGTCGAGGCCGAGACGAAGGCCCGCAAGGAACTGGCCGAGGCGGCCCAGGCCGAACTGGACGCGAAGAACGACCTTATCAACTCGCAGCTCGGGTTGAGTGGTGCGAATCGCAGCTACCAGGACTCGCTCGACGCGCTGACCACAACCGTCGATGACGCCAAGACGTCGCAGGACGAGCACGCCGGAGCGCTCGACGACGCCGCTGGCAAGGCAATCGCACTCTCCCTGGCCTACGTGGACCAGGAGAAGAAGCTGGCCATCGCCAACGGCACCACCTACGACGCCAAAAAGGCCACCGACGATCAGGTGTTGTCGCTGGAAATGCTGGCCGCTGGCCTGGCCCCCGACAGTGAACTGCGCAAGCGGCTGGAAGAATACATCACCACCCTGACCGGGATTCCGACGAGCATCCGCACGGCAATATCCTTCGGGTTCGCCGATGCCGGTGGCCTCGGTGCGGGGCATGGGTTCACCGTGCAGGCGTTCGCGGGCGGCACCAACAACGCGCCCGGTGGCACGGCACTGGTGGGCGAGAAGGGTCCCGAACTCGTCAACCTGCCCGCCGGCTCACAGGTCATCCCCGCAGACCGCACCGCCGCCATGCTCAACGGTGGCCCCACCGCCGGAGAGGCAGCCATCATCGCCGCGATCAACGCATCCGCCAAGGCCACCGCCCGCGCCGTCGTCCAAGCCATGAGGGCCGCCTGATGGCCACGGTCACGCTCACTGCCGTGTGGCTGCATGACGCCTCGGACCTGTCGTCCACGCTGACGATCCCCCAGGGCACCGCTAATGAAACGTACACGCCGTCCGTGGCTCGCCGCGGGTACGCGGGCGGACGCACCCGGATCGTCACCACTCCGATCACGTTGCAAGACCTGGCCGTCACCGCTCCACAACTCACCCGCACTGAGTGGGAAGCGCTGCAGGCCCGAACCGGCACCCTCCAAATGCTACGCAACCCACACGGCCGCACCTGGTGGGGAGTCGTGAGTGGGATCACCGGTTCCGAGTTCGCCGTTCGCGATCTCATGCTGAACGTGTCGTTTACTTTCCTGCGTAGCACACACTCGGAGATCGTATGACTACCGTCTCCATCGTCGAGTCGTCCAAGCTGAACGTCGATTGCGGGCTGGACCTGCTCACCTCGAGCAATGTGTTCGTGGCGGACATCTCTGCGGATCTGGTCGCTGAAGGGTCGTCGGTGGCCCGCCAGGTTGGGGACACAATCCACGGCACCTGCGACCTGGTGCTCTCTCGCCAACTGGCGTGGGGGTCAGACAGGGTGCGCCCGTGGATCACCCTCACCGATGTCGACGGCAACGTGCAGACTTGGTACCTGGGTGTGTACGTGATGGTCACCCCGACCCGCTCGGCGGCCGAATCACCGACCACGTACAGCGTGCAGGGCTACGACCTGCTGTCCATCCTGAACGTCCCGTACGGGTCCACCTATGCGCTCGCCTCGTCGGCCGTGGTACTCACCGCGATTGGCACACTGCTGACCGCCGTCGGCGGCACCAACGCCGTCTCGCAGGCCGCGATCGCATCGACCCTGCCGGCGGCGAAGGTGTGGCCGATCGACTCGGAGAACACCACCCTGTCGATCATCAATGAGCTGCTGGCCGTGATCGGCTACGAGTCGCTGTGGGTGGATCGTGATGGCCGGTGGCGTGCCGATCCGCTGGTTGCCGACTCGGTGAAGTCGCCCGTGTGGGCCTACGACGCCGACAGTGCGACAACGACGGTGGGTGAGGATCGGGCGGAGACGGCCGACTACTTCTCGACGCCGAACAGGTGGGTGTTCGTCAACGACGACGCCGCCGCTTCGCCGACCGAGGGCGCCGGGATCTACACGGTGTCGAACGCCGCCGATGGTCCCACGTCGATCGCTGCCCGTGGGCGGACGATCAACCGCATCGTGCACCTCTCTGCGGCGTCACAGACGGCGCTCGTCACACAGGCAGACATCATCGTTGCCGCCGACAAGCGCATTGCTCGGACGGTGGAAACGTCGGTCGGCCCGAATCCGACGCATTGGCACAACGAGGTGGTCACGTTCACCGACCCGGCGCTCGGTGCGTCCGGTGTGTGGAAGGTGACCGGCTGGACCCTGCCGCTGGACGGCGGCGACATGAGCTTGAGCCTGGAGGCTGTCTGATGGAGCTGGCAGAAGCGTGGGTGGCGGCTACGTCGCCGCTGACGGTGAAGTTCTGTGGTGACACCGCTGCGACGGCGATCGCGTGGAAGGCGTCCGGGCTCACGTTCTCCGTGGCGCCGGCTGACAAGGTGCTGCTCGTCAACGCCCCGGCCGGGTGGACGATCATCGCCAAGGTGGTGGCTACCTGATGGCCGTCACGATTGATTCCAGTTCCGGTTGGGGCTCCTATGCGGACGGGCGGCATGTTGCCCGCCTCTCGACCGGGCGTCTGCTGGCTGTGGTCTACTCCTCCACTCCCCGGTTGGAGATCTGGTACTCGGACGACAACGGGGCCACCTGGTCGGAGAACACGGCGGCGCGGGCGTCGGTCCACGCCAACTTCGCTGCCACCAGCTATTCGTTCACGCTGTTCGTCGACGTCGACGACAACGTGCACCTCGCCTACCTGGGCGGCGGGCTCGACTCGTACACCTATTTGTGGTACCGGTGCGGGGCGACGGTCGGGACGGGCGGCGCGTTCGGCGCCGAGTACGAAGTGTCCAACAACTGGGGCAGCGGCACCTCGTCGTTTTCCCCGTCGATGGTCGCCCATCGGGACATTGCGGCCGGGTCCGGGTGGAAGGTCCACATCGCCCACGCGATGGCCTCTGCCACAAACGGCTACGTCCAGGTCCGCACTCTCACGGTCAACACCTCGTACTCGGTCACCGCCAACACGGACACCACCGTGTACGGCGGGGCGGTGGGGACCTATCCACCGAGAATCGACTTCTACCACACCGGTGACGGCAAGACGATCCTCTCGTCCACCCCGCACCTGTTCCTCGCTTACCCTTACGCGTCCGGGCTCGGCTTCATCAAGTACACCTACTCCAGTGGGTCGTGGTCGGCAGGGACGCTCCGCCAGCTCGACGCCGGAGCAACAGGGGTCCACGATGCCGCGTTCGACGGGACCCGGTTTTGCGTCGCCTACGCGCTCACCGGCACGCCAACGGTGCTCAGCTTCACCGAGCGTGACGCCGCCGACACGACCACCACGGCACGCACCCCGACCGCCCTGTCCGATGGCAACATCGGCTCGATCACCGTCACCCACCAAGGGGCTGACCGCTCATGCGTTGTCGGCGCTCGCGGCGCAACCTCCAACGATGCCAAGTACTCGCGGTTCGACCGGACGGCGGGCACCTGGTCGACGTGGACCGCCCTGCAGGCGGGCACCGCCACGGTGATGTCGGCAGCGGCAGGCACACTGGGCCGTCGCGCCGACTTCGCGTGGCACGACACCGGCAACCTGGTCCACGGGCAGGTCGTGTTCAACACCGCCCCTGGTGCCCCCGCCTGGGTGACCCCAGTCGACGGTGCCGGTGCCGATGTTGGGGCCGCGCTGCCGCTCGACTGGACACCCAACGACCCCGACCCCGACGAGGCACAGACCGCCTACGCCGTCCGCCGCCAGATCGGGGCGGGCACCCTCTACTACTGGCGTGCCAGCGACTCCACCTGGCAGACCACCGAGACAAAAAACACGTCTGCGACCTCGGCGCTCACCCTCGCCTCCGGCTGGGGCGCGGACGGCGACGCCAACCACAAATATGCGGTCAAGACGTGGGACATCATCGACGCCGAAGGTGTCTACGGCGCCGAGCTGACCGTCGTCCCCTCCACCCCGTCGAACCCGACGTTGACCACCCCTGCCGCATCCGGCACGGTCGCCACCGCCACCTTGACCGCCGCGTGGACCGTCACATCTCAGGCCACCTACCGTGTCGAGCTACTCACCACCGGCGACGTGGTGCTGTACGACTCGGGGTGGGTCACCTCTACGTCCGACCGCACCAAGGTCGTCTCCTACAGCCTTGTCAACGGGACGGGCTACAAGTGCCGGTTGACGACCACCAACAGCGAGGGATTGGCCTGCACCCCGGTCGTCCATGAGTTCACCTGCACCTACACCCCCCCAGCAACCCCGACGTTGACGGCCACCGCGAACAGCACGCTCGGCAAAATCACGGTCACCCCCACCCACCCGACACCCTCGGGCGGGCAACCGACCGTCACAAGCATCGACATCTTCGTGCGCTGTGTCACCGGGCGCACCTACCCGTCCGGTGAACGGCCGATCAGTGGTGACGGCATCCGCGTCGTCGCCGGGCAGACCGGCATCTCGACCGCCTGGATTGACTGGGCGTGTGCGTCCGGTGTCGCCTACGAGTACAAGGTTCGCGGGTGGGCTGCCAATGGCACCTACTCCGACTCAGCGTGGACCGCATGACACCCCGTACCGCTCTCGCGATGCGGCGGCATTGGCTGCGCGGCAGGCGGCGCACGGTGATTCGCCTCGGCGTAGATGCCGCCGGTATGCGCTCAGCGTGCCGCACGGAGTTGAGGGCAATGGCCCGGGACGGTCGCCCACTTTGGCCCCGTTGCGCTCCCGCCATCGCCGCTGGCGCTCAGCGTTGGTCACACTGCCCGCCACTCGCTGGCCTCCTCGAACCAGCGGAACGTTTCGCCTGCGGCGACGAACCTGTCGCCACGGTTGCCCGGGTCGATCGACTCCGTCGCTGCTGCGTCGTATCCGGCCAGTCCGACAATCAGTTCGGTCCAGATGTCGCGACCGTCCCATGTCTCCGGGTCCGAAGCGTCGGCGCCGGCAGTCCACTCGTTGAGGGCCGAGATGATGTTTGTGGTTTCGGTGGTGGTCATGTCATTATCTAACCATGGTTTCATAACGGCGTCAAGTGGAACGTTCGGATGGACCGCATGACGCCCCGCCGTGAAGCCCTCGACGTGTCCAAGCACCAGGGTGTCATCGACTGGTCGGCAGCCCACGCCGCCGGGGTGGACCTGTGCTCGATGCGGGCCACCACCGGCACCATCATCACGAGCAGGTACCGCAAGATCGTGGACGGGCACGACGGGCCGATCGGCGGCATGTACGTCGACGGCCAATTCCGCGCCAACCGCGCCAACGCCAAGGCAGCAGGGGTCCGCCACCGGCTGTTCTACCACCTGCTCAACGGCACCCAGTCGCTGGAGGTGCAGGCCGACCACTTCCTTGCCACCGTCGGCCCGCTCGGGCCCGGTGAAGGGGTGCTGCTCGACTACGAGGTCGCGCCTTGGACGATCGCACAGGCCCGCCAGTGGTGCGAGTACGTGGAGGCCCGCACCGGCCGCCCGGTCGCGATCTATGGGCGTGGTGAACGCTGGTCCGCCTGGCGCGACTACGACCTGTGGAACGGCAAGTTCGGGCCTCGTCCGCGCTGGCTCGCCTGCTGGATTCCAGAGGCACAGGCCCGTGAGGCCGCGTCCCCGTGGTGGGGCGACGCCTGGCAATGGACATCCAAGGGCTCCTGCCCCGGCGTGCCCGGCCGTGTCGACCTGTCGCAGGTCGACCACCCCACCGGATTCAACCCCGCTTGCGGGCTAGGAGCAGACCTCATGCCCATCACCCCACCCGTGTTCGGCCCGTACGGCAAGGTTGCCGACGGTGCCCGTTACTCGCTGCAAGGCGCACAGGCGTCCCGAGACGGCGTGGTGGTGCACACCTACGAGTCGGCCGACACCCTCAGCCTCGCCCGTGTCCGTGCCGTGCTCGCCACCCCCGGCGACCGGCCCACCGGTACCGCCGGCCGCCACTACGGCGTCGCCTACCACGCCTTCCCCCGCTGGCCCGAAGGCCCCGCAGGCGAGTACGACGAAGCCCTCGATCAGCGGCACGCCCCCAACTCTGGGGGCACCGTACCCAACCGCCGGTTCCTGCACTTCTGCCTGTGGGGCCGAGCGTCGCAGACCCGCGAGCAGTGGCTCGACGCCAACAGCTTCCCGCAACTGCAAGCCCTCGCCCACTACATCGCAGACAAGAGCCTGATTCACGGGTTCCCGCTCGTACACATGGAGTGTGTCGGCCCGAACTGGGGGCAGACCCCAGCGCACAAGGCCACCGTCGCCAAGGTGATCCGCCCCGGCAAGGTCGGACTGCTCGGCCACCGCGACCTCACCGCCTGCAAGGTGTGGGGCGGCACCCATGGTGACCCGGGCATCCATTTCCCGTGGGATGTGGTCATCGACCTCGCCCACCAATACCTCACAGGAGACACCGACATGGCACAGCTCGTGAACACCCCCGGCGACCCGGCCGCGTTCGAGGTGTCGGGCACCACCGCCCGATGGATACCGGATTGGGATGCGCTCGTGTGGCTGTGGGATCACAAGCTGGTGTCCAAGACGCTGACGACGATCCCGCGTGCCGACCTCCACCGGCTGCACCTGTTAGGCCCTGAGCCGTTCGCCGGTGTGTCGGCAATCAAGGGCGCAGAGTTCGCCACTTGGACCCCGGCCGCCTGACATGATCGCCCATCTCGCCCACCATCATCCCGGCGCCCTCTCCGTGTGGGCCGGTGGCACCTCGTGGGCCATGGGCATGGCCGCCGACGCCACGACAGGAAACACCGGTTTCGGCCTGCTGACCAACCTCGGTGTGGCGGGGCTGATCGTGGCAGCGATCCTCTACATGCTGCGCCGCTCCGACGCCCACGACGGGCAACGAATCCGCGACCTGCTCGACGAGCGCGCCGCGCTCAAGGCGGAACGTGACGAACTGCTCGCTCAACTCCTCGACCGGAAGGACCCCACCGAATGAACAAGCTCCGCACTCTGTTCACCCCGTCGACCGGCTCGCGTGCCCGCACCATCGTGCGCGCCGTGATCCCGGTGCTTGTCCTGTTCGGTGTGATCGACTGGACGCCCGAGCAGATCGCCGCCGTGCTCGTCGCGGTCGAGGCCGTGTTCGCTGGCGGCGCCGAAGTCTCGAAGCGGGTCTGACCGGTGGCCGCGACGATCACCCTCGACCCCTGGTGTATTGGCGACGATGAGACTGTCGCGGTCTACATCTACTCCGACGCCGCTGCGACGACGCCGGTGGATATCACGGGCCGCACGTACACGCTCAGCGTGGCCACCGCCCGCGGTGCGACCCCGACGGTGGCCTTGACTGGCACCGTCACCGGCGCATCCGGGCTCGTGACGTTCGCCGCGACAGACACGCAGACCACCGCGCTGACCGCTGGCACCTACGCGTTCGACGTGGTTGAGGTGTCCGGCTCCAACGAGTCGACGATCATCCTCGGTACAGTGCCCGTGGTGCAGCGGGTGACGGTATGAGTTCGCAGCGCATCAACCTGACGACGGCGACGCCGACGCACCCGGGGCGCATCTCGACCATCCGGCTCGTCTCGCAGGCTGTCACCGGCCCGCCCGGCGCTGATGGTGCGGGTGTGTCCGTGGCGTTGAAGGAGGGCGGCACGACGAAGGTCGCGGTCGCGACCGTGGTGGATTTCACTGCCGCCGATTTCGACGTGACCACCGGGGGTGTCGTGTCGCTCGCTGTCACCCCTCAGCCGCTCGATACGGACCTGACGGCGATCGCCGAGCTCACGTCGGCGGCAGACAAGGTGCCGTATTCGACGGGTGCGGGGACGTGGGCGTTGGCCGACTTCACGGCGGCCGGGCGCGCCTTGGTGGACGACGCCACGGCTGCCGATCAGCGCACCACGCTTGGTCTTGGCACCGCTGCCACGACGGCATCGACGGCGTACGCCACAGCGGCGCAGGGTGCCGCGGCTGACGCCGCGCTGCCCAAAGTCGCGGGTGGTGCGGCGGTGGAGAACATCGGCGCGGTCGAGTGGAACGTGAACACGGTGGCGGCGACCGGGGCGACGGAGACGCTCGACACCTCCACCTATGGGGTGCATGACCTGACGATGGATCAGTCGTGCACGCTCACCTTCTCGAACCCTGCCCCGTCGGGCAAGGAGACGGAGTTCAAGTTGATCTTGCGGGGGGCGTTCACGCCGACGTTCCCGGCGGCGGTGGACTGGGCGAGCGGCTCCGCGCCGACGTACACCTCTCCGGCGGTGTACCTGTTCTCCACGGTGGATGCGGGCACGACGTGGTTCGGATTCCAAGCTGGAAAGGCGTTCGCTTAGATGAGGCACCGCGCGCTGTTGGCTGCGGGGGCGAGTGGCTGGACCCCGGCGAGCCACGCCAACAAGTACGCCTGGTTCCCGTTCGATGACACCTCGAAGATTGCCCACGTGGCGGGCGTCGTCACGCAGGTCGATGATTCATCGGGCAACGGCCGCCACATTTCGTGTGGATCAGGGAGCGCCGCATACGCCCCGATCACCGCCACGAGGACGGTGAACGGCCTCAACGTCCTCGACTACAACAACAACCTCCTACTGCTCGACATCGCAGACCTCGCCCAACCGTTCACCCTGTACGCCGTCGCCAAGTTCGACACGGTTGGGGCCGCCGAGGCAGACCTGTTCGGCTGGCACGACGTCAACCTGTCATGCCTGTTTCAAAAGTCGGGGAAATGGGGCATGTACCAGGGAAGTACCGACAAGTTCGCCTCTGGCGCGTCGGACACGTCGCTGCACCTGTTCGCCGCCGTATTCAACGGATCAAACTCCGCCATCTATGTCGACGGCGCATCCACCGCCATATCCGACACCGGCACTCTCGCCTTGAAGTTGCTGTTGATCGGCGCGGGGTCGGGCAGCGCCCCGATCACCCTGGGCCAACCCCGCGTCGGCATGGATGGTGCATTCTGCGAGGCGTTCGTGGCGTCATCGGCGGATGACGCCACCGCCGTCGCCACCTTCCGCACCTATGCGCAGTCGAAATGGGGCACCCCATGACCTATTACCACCTCCCCACCGGCAGCGAGCGCAACCCGCGCCCCGGCGAGCAGACCCTCGACACCGGCCAATGGATCACCCCGTACAACGGCCAGTGGACCGACGCCGAGGCCGCCCTGTGCGGGTTCCTGCCGATCACCGAAACCGTCACCCCCACCCCCGGCCCCGACGACATCGCAGAAGCCGCCGTGGCCCTCGTGGACGGCCTGCCCGTACGCCAGTGGACCGTGCGCCCCAAGACCGCCGACGAACTCGCCACCACCCTGCCCGGCGTGCCCGGGTCCGCCGATGTGCTGGCCGCGATCAAAGCCCAGCCCACCGTCACGAAGCGCGTGGACGCACTGCTCGCCGCTCTCGAAGCGGGCACGCTCGTCCTCTGAGCCACCCACCACCGAGCAAGGCAAGGCGTCACCCCCGACGCACACGACCCCCAGGAGCAACAACCTGTGAGCCAGTCGAAAACCCCCGCCATCGACCTCGTAGCCGAAGCCCGAGCCATCCCCCGCAAACCATCAGGCGACCCCTGCTGCGTCGTCCTCGCCACACGCCAACACCCCGCCCTCGCCGCCAGTGTCGTCGCTCTCGTCCACGACGCCACCATCTCCACCACCACCGCCAGCGAAGTCTTCGCCCGTCACAACATCATCATCCCGGCGCTCACCATCGGCCGCCACCGTCGCACCACCTGCACACACTGCACCTACCACGGGCTGACCAGGGTATGAGTGGCCCCGACCTTCTGTCCGAGGCTCGTGCGGAGGCCGAGATCGACGACCTGCGCCGCGCGTTGCAGGTGGCCCAGCGTGCCGCCCGCAGGAAGGAACTCGCGACCGAGGCGCTCGTCGCCGCCGTCTACCAAGCCGCCGCCGACTCCTTCCTCGCCCACGGCCCCGCACCCACCATCACCATACCCGCCAAGGACAAGCGCACCCGCAAGCCAGAGGCCGCCCTGCTGCACCTCACCGACTGGCAGTTGGGCAAAACCACCCGCTCGTTCAGCATCGACGTGTGCCGCCAGCGTGTCGGCCTGGCCGTCGCCAAGACGCTCGAACTGGCAGACATCCAACGCTCCGACCACCCCGTCACCGAATGCCACGTCATGCTCGGCGGCGACATGGTGGAAGGCGTCGGCATCTTCCCCGGCCAAGCGTTCGAGGTCGAGGCCGCCGCCTTTGAGCAGCTCGTCGCCTGCGCCAAACTCATCGAGTCCGTCGTCGCCACGTTAACGGCTGCGTTCGAGCGGGTGCACGTGTGGGAAGAGATCGGCAACCACGGGCGCATCGGCCGCAAAGGCGACCACCCCCACGGCGACAACATCGACCGCATGGCCTACACCCTCGCCCGCACCTCGATCACCGACAAACGCATCACCTGGCACCCGTGGGCCGGCGACATCGGCACACACGTCACCATCGGCAACTATGTGGCCTTCCTGTTCCACGGCGACGAGATCAAGTCATTCGGCGGCAACACCCCCGCCTTCGGCATCCTGCGCAAGCTGAACGCGTGGGCGTCAGGGGTGATCGCCCCGTTCACCGACGCGTACGGCGGGCACTTCCACACGCCGATGACGCTCACGATGGCCAACGCCGGGCGGATCTTCATGTGCGGCTCACCGGAGTCGGACAACGGGTACGCCAAGGAGTTCGTCGCAGCGGTCGGCAAGCCGTCGCAGCGCCTCCACTTCGTGGACCCTGAGCGTGGCCGTGTGGCCGCCGAATACACACTGTGGTTGGAGTAACCGTGAGCGCACGTAGAGACATCCTCAACGAAGCCGCTGACCTCGTGGACGGCGACCGGAACGCCCAGTACGGCGACCCCCGCCAGGACTTCCAACGCACGGCCGAGATGTGGGGCGCCTACCTCGGTGTCCCCGTTGCACCCCACGACGTGGCCGCGATGATGTGCCTGCTCAAGGTGTCCCGCATCCGCTGGTCCCCCGCCAAGCGTGACTCATGGGCCGACCTCGCCGGGTACGCCGCGTGCGGCTGGGACTGTGCCCGCCCCGACGACCCCGAACCACCCCTCGACATGGACGTACTCCTCCATCAAGCAAGGGACATTCCGACGTGAACCGCCGCCCCCTACTGTACGTTGCTGGCCCCTACACGCGCCCCGACCCCGTGGAGAACACACACCGGGCGGCCAAGGTCGCCACGGCGCTGTACGAGCTGACCGAGTGGGTTCCGCTCGTCCCGCACATCACGATGCTCTGGCACGCCATCACACCCCGGCCGGTGGACTTCTGGTACGAACTCGACCTCCACCACCTGGCCCACTGTGACGCCGTGGTGCGGATGCCCGGCGCGTCATCCGGCGCAGACAGGGAGATGGAGTACGCCGTAGAGATCGGGGTCCCGGTGATCGAGTGGGAGTCTCTGCCGGATGAGGTGCGCGCTCATTGGCTCCTGACGTGAAGCTGGCACCATCGGAGGCGGCGAAGTTGGCCCGGTTCATGGAACGCAACTGCAAGCCGATCACCGAGGCCGACCAGGCCGAGATGCTGCACTGGCTCAAGCGCCTGGAAGGACCGAAGTCGTGACCCAGTACGCCGTGCTACTCCACCCGGTCCCCGAAGACGGCGACCAGCGGGCGACCGTCATCCGCTCCGACGACAACGGCGAAACCTGGTTCGCCATGGCCGACGCCTGCCCGGAGAACGCCGACGAGATTGCCGGGGCGCTTCAATGGGCCTCCGACTGCCGGGATGCGGACGGCCGACGATGACCCGCCCGACTGTCGCCGCTCTGGCCGAGCAGGTCGCTGCGCTCACCGCCGAAGTCGCCGCCCTGCGCTCCCACATCGACGCCACCAGCCCCGTGCAGTACGTGCGCGAGCTGCTACCCCCGGCGCCGATCTCCACGCCCATCGACTTCGCCGCCATGAGTGACCGGCTCGGCACCGCCCACGCCGCGTACGACGAAGCGGGCGACGTGTGGGGACCGGGCGTCTACCTGTAACGCTCCCGAACGCCCGCCCCATAGGCTGCCGATCGCCCCCCGCTCCCCCGGGGCGCTCGGTGTCCGCAATAGCCAACATCTTGCACGACCAGGCCAAACGTCAGCGTTTGAGTACATAGCCCCCGCCCCTCACCCGGGCGGGGGCTATGTACCATTTTCGGGTCATGCCGCGTCGTCAGCGAACATGGCCGCGACCGCCGCCGCGCCCCTGTCGCCACCGAGCTGGGTATAGCCCTGCGTCGTGTTGATGTTCGAGTGCCCCATCAGAGCGCCGATCATCAGCAAGTCGCCATTGCTCGTGCGGGCCAGCTCGGTGCCGAACGTGTGCCGCAACTGGTGCGCCGTTGCCTTCACACCGCACGCCACCAGGTGCAGCTTGATCCGCCGGCTGATGCTCTCTGGGGTCAGGTTGAACAGTCGCCCGCTACGGCCGACCAGCATCGACCTGATCGCAGGGTGGAGGGGCACCTGCCGATCCTTGCCGCCCTTGCCGCCGCGCACCACGAGGTATGTGCCGTGCACGTCGTCGGTGGAAAGCCGGGCGATCTCCGACCGGCGTAGCCCGGCGTAGAGGCCGAGGGCCACCATGAGCGCCGTGTCCGGGTCGGTGGCGTGCGTGACCCGTTCCCATTGGTCGATCGGGTGTGGCAGGTTCTTGGCGACGCGAATGCCGTCGATGAGGATGGTTGGGTCTGCTGTGACGAGCCCGCGGCGGAGTGCCCAGCGGTAGAAGGCTCGCACGTCGGAGTGTCTGGCCGCTCGGGTGGCGGGTGCCTTGGCTGCTGCGAGGAGTTGGGCGATGTCGTTGCCGTCGGCTTGGGCGAGTCCTGCGGGGGCGAGGATGCGGCCGAGTAGGCGTAGGGTGCATTCGACGCGGCGGATCGTGTGCGGGCTGCACGCACGGAGTCGCAGGTAGTCGGAGTAGGCCGTTGCCAGGGGGTCGGACATCAGCTAAATCGTAGCAGATAAGGCCCGTTATCTGACATCACGGCAAACCGGCAAGATTCCCCTTGACACCGTGACGCAGTTAGGTCATAGTGCCAGACATGACCAGCGGCACCCTGACACTCTCCCGAGGACCCGTGTATTACCTGAAGTGGACCGCCCCTGACCGTGTGCCGTCCTACCAAGGCGGCACGCCGATCCCGAAGGGCCGCTGGACGGCCCGCGTGACAGACCCGGTGCTCTGCCGGCGCGGTTGGCACGCCTGCCGGTGGGAGGACGCGGTGTACCACATTGCTGCCGAGTTGTGGGTGTGCGAGCTGGATGGCGTGATCGTGGCCGGTGCTGACAAGGTTGCCGGTGAGCGTCTGCGGCTGGTGGGGCGGGTGCCGATCTCGGACGCCCAGTGGCGGCACTTTGCGGCGGACTGCGCCGAGTCCGTGTTGTATCTGTTCGAGCGTGAACGGCCGGGTGATGATCGGCCGCGTCTGGCGATTCAGGCCGCCCGCGACTTTGCTGATGGCAAGATCACTGCGAAGCACCGGGACGCCGCACGGGACGCCGCAGGGGCCGCCGCAGGGGCCGCCGCTGGGGCCGCCGCACGGGACGCCGCACGGGACGCCGCTGGGGCCGCCGCTGGGGCCGCCGCTCGGGCCGCCGCTCGGGCCGCCGCAGGGGCCGCCGCTCGGGCCGCCGCTCGGGCCGCCGCAGGGGCCGCCGCTCGGGACGCCGCTCGGGCCGCCGCTCGGGCCGCCGCTCGGGCCGCCGCTCGGGACGCCGCTTGGGACGCCGCTTGGGCCGCCGCTCGGGCCGCGCAATCCACACTCCTACTCACCCGCCTCGGACTCAACCCCGCCGACTTCGTCCACCGGGAAGACCCAACATGACCCCGCTCGCGTTCCGTCGTCGCACGGACCCCATCGGGCACTACCGCCGCCTCGGACTGCACACATGAGCAACGTCATCGGCACCACCGAAACCGCCGAACTGCTCGGCGTGTCCGTGCGCACCGTACACCGCATGGTGGTCCAGGGGATGCTGTCGCCCACGGGCAAGCTCCCCGGTCGCACCGGCTCGTACCTGTTCGACGAAGGCGACGTGCTCGCCCTCCGTGCCCACCTGGGGCGTGCAGCATGAACCGCAAGCGCCACTGGAAGTGCAAGGGGTGCGGCGCCGGTGTGTGGCTACCCGCCGCCTGCCCGCCACCCGTCTGCCCATGCGGACTCGACCCCAGCGTGCCGCACCTACACGGCCGCCTCACCCCAAAAACCATGACACCAGAGGAGAACCCGTCGTGAGCCTGCCCACCATCGAGCGCATCCGGGCCAACGCCCGTGACCGACGCCCCCACCTGCCAGCCCCCCAGCTGGCACCGCCGGCGCCGCCCCCCACTGCCACGGGCAACATCACAACCCGCCAGGTGCAGCCATGAGCCTGCTGCTGCGGACCTGCCGGTCGGACATGACCTCACACGCGGGGTTCCGCTGGCCTCGCCCGGACGAGGACCTTGGGCATGGCCTGGGTGTCGCTGTGGTGCCCGACTGGGACCCGACCCCGACGTGTGGAGGCGGCCTGCATGGTCTGCCTGACGGTCAGGGTGACTGGTCGCTGCTCGACTGGTCGCCCGACGCCGTGTGGATGGTGGCCGAGCCGGTTGGCCCCGAGTGGGTCGATTTGGGCGGCAAGGTGAAGGTGCGAGCGGCACGGGCGGTGTTCGCTGGGGATCACCCTGGTGCTCTCGCTGCTTTGCGTGCTGCTGGGGTGACTGGTGCGCTTCCGGGTGACACTGCCACCGCCGGAGACAGGGGTACTGCCACCGCCGGATACGAGGGTACTGCCACCGCCGGATACTGGGGTACTGCCACCGCCGGATACGAGGGTACCATCGCGCTCAGGCGGTGGGATGGTCGACGCTGGCGTCTCGTGGTTGGCTACATCGGTGAGGGCTTGCTGCCCAACCAGCCGTACCGCCTGGACGCCGCCGGGAACTTCGTCGAGGCGCAGCCGTGAGCCGCCTGACTGTGTTGCCCGGTGGTAACGGGGTGCCGGATCAGGTGCGGCCCGCCGTGCGTATCACGGCACGCCGCCAAGCCGCCACCGCCTGCCCCCCGTCCGTGGCCCTGTACGACCGGACCACGGAGCCTGACCCTGCCGTGCTCGTCCTGACGGATGACGCATGGCACGCGTTGAACATCGTGGGCCATTACGTGCGGGTGCCGGGTGCGGTGCCGCGTGAGAAGGCGTTGGCGCAGGTGGACGTGCTGGCCGCATGGACCCGCTCTCAGCCTGCCCGCACGATCGACACCGATGACCAGTGCAACCCGTTCGGGATGCCCCGCCCCGGAGGTGCGTCATGAACGCCCCGACCGGCATGACGCCCGACGCGATAATGGCGTTCTTCGTCGGCGGCCCACAGAACGGGGCCACAATGTGGCTACCCACCGGCACGACCCGCTATCGGTTTCCTGCCCAAGTCACGCTGGATCACTTGGCGCACCTGTCCACCGAGGCAGGCATCAGCGTGTCGAACCTGAAGTGTGACGAGTACGTCCGCACCAAAGAGATGACGTACCGGTACCTGCGTGGCTGCTGGATCTTCGAGTGGATGGGTGCGTCATGAGCCGCCGCACGCTTGCTCTGTGGGTGTTGGCTGCGCCGCTGGCTGTGGTCGCCGCTGTTGCCATGCTGCTGCTGTTCGCTGTCGGCGCAATCCCGGCCGATGCCAGCGAGCTGGACCCCTCCGACTGGCCCGACTTCGAGGACGTGGACGCATGAACGGCGTCAAGGGCAGGAGCCGCCACGAACACCAATGGGTCGAAATGCGCCGCACGTTCACCGGGGACGGCTCGGTGAAGTCCATCACGGGCGCCGATCCCGAGACGATCGAGCGGCTGCTTTTCGGTGTCACGTCCGTGGAGATGATGTGTTCCGAGTGCGGCGATCGGAAGTCCTACGAGTTGCTTGGTGATGCGTCTTGGCCCATGCGATCTTGTCGGGGATGCGTCGTGAACGGCGACCACCTTCTTCACCTTCGTGGCGTCGAGGACGGCCGGACCTACTGGCGCCTGACCTGCCACCACGAACCGGGCGTGTACGGCGCCACCATGGACGACGAGCAGCGCACCCCCGATCCCGAGTGGCCCGCCGACGTGTGCGTTATTGCCGACTGGTGGGAAGCCATCGGAGACGACATGCTCGGCATCAAGGGTGACGTGGAGACGTTGCCGCTGCCCGTGCGCCCGGAGTGGGAAGCGTGGGACGCCGTGACGCTCGTGCGTGACGACATGGACGGCGACGAGTGACCGCCTGCACGCACGGCGGCGCGGCCATGCGCCTCACGCCCGGGACCCGCTGCCCCTACTGTACCACCATCGTGCCCGCCGACGCTACTACGACGGCAGGCACCCGCGGGGCGGTGAGCCTGGAGGGGACCGCAACCCGAGAAGGCTCCCGCCCCGCCACCATCGCAACCGGGGTCGCCCCGCATCGTGAAAGAGCGGGGACGGTCCTCCTCCCGTGCGCGCCCACGACGGCCCCGGTTGCAACCATCGCTGACCCTGCCCCTGCAACCTCCACCCTGTGCCCTCCGTCGGCCGGTGGTACCCATGGCGCGAACGCGCGGCCAGGGGCAGGGTCAGCACTGAACGAGCGCCGAGAAGGCCACCACGCACCCAAGCCATGCGGGTTGGATGCTGACGGAGCGCTCCAGGGGGAACCGGTGCAGAGTGCCCCGAGCGGTGACGCCGCCTACATGGCAGCCTCGCATGGCGCATACGGGCCTACCGGTTCCCCCGCACTGAACGACGGGCAGGGCGTGAACGCTTCCTCCATGGCCGCAAAGGTCGGATCTCTTCCGCCGTCCTGCGCCCTGCCCTCGCTGTTCGCTGCCCGCATGTCGGACCCGGACACCGCCCACGAGGCCGCCGCCGCAGTGTCTGACGTACAACGCCGCAACGTGTACCGGGCCGTGCTGGAGGCGCTCGTGGAACACGGGCCGTCCACCGACCACGACCTCGCACGCTACGTGTCCGGCAAGTTGGGCCACCCGATCGGACAGACCTCGGCCGGGAAACGACGCGGGGAGTTGCGCGACGCGGGCTTCGTGTGCGACTCGGGCCACAAGGGAATCGTTCGGGAAACCGGGGCGAAGGCTATCCGGTGGGCACTCACGCCCGCCGGCATCGACGCAACAGGAGGAGTAGCATTATGAGCCATCACGAGCCCGGCATGTTCGGGGCGATCCATGACGCGGGGAACATTGTCCCGGCGATGACCCTGGCCGAGTACCGGGCACGCACCGCCAATGCGACCCGGCCGATCGGTGACCCGCCCATCGGTGCCCGCCGCCGCCCCGGCAGCAGCCCCACCTGGGGAGACCTCGCATGATCGCCGGTGCCGCCGCATGGTCAAACGTGGCCCTGGTGGCCGTCATCCTGTTCGGGGCCGCCGCGCTCAGGTGGGCCGGACGTGACTGACCCCGCCGACGGTCTGGTGCTGTTGCCCGCTCGCGCGCACCGCCACCTCGACCGCATGGAGTATCCGCCCGCCCCACCCCACATGCCGTGGACTGTGTGGCGCACCACCGTGGCAGGCAGACCATGAACTTGCACGCCTACGAGATGATGCCTGCGCCGAGCGCCCACAAGCCTGTTGGGCGCCGCCGGCACAATCAGAACAACTGGTGGCGGGAGTGGGAACACCCAACGGGCAAGTTCCCGACGCTGACGCCCCACCAGCGCAAGGTGGCCATGTCGCGACGCGCCTGGCAGCGAGGGTGGATGTCGCCTCACCCGTTCATCAACCAGGCAGGCAGACCATGAGCGATCGTGACGCTGACTACGCCGAGGCGATGCAGAGGTACGTCCATGAGGACGGCGACGCTGAGAACGACCACGCAGCGGCGGATCGCCTGCTGTGTGAGCTGCTGAACTCGCTCGGCTACGAGCAGACAGTGGCCGCCTGGTCGGCCGTGAGGAAGTGGTACGCGTGACCCGCCGCGGACCTGTCCCGGGCACCACCGGCCGCCCCGCCGAAGAAATCGCCCGCGTCTGCCTCGACGCCTACACCACCGGCCGCAACATGCGCGCCACCATCGCCGCCCACTACAACATCACACCCGCCGCCGCAAGCGCCAACATCGCCCGCGCCCGCAAACTGCACCCCATCCCCTACGACTGGGGCTACACGATCGACGGCCGATGGGTGCAGTGCGGTGGACCCGCCGCACGATGGAAACCGGCGATCGACCGGGCCAACGCGATCCGCTACGCCCACGGCACCGACAGCGCATACCGCGACGGCTGCCGCTGCCGCAAATGCCAACACGCGCACGCCGCCGCCGCCGCCCGCTACCGGGCCAAGTTGCGCGCCGAACTCGCCGCTAAAGCTGCCGGCCGTGTCCGGCCCGTGCAGGCACCGAGGACACGCACCCCGAAGGCGTTCCGGCCACCCACGCCGCCGCCCGGCCAGGTTCACGCCTGCACCGGGTGCGGGCACCGGGCGGCCAGCGGCTGGGAGTTGGCCGCCCACACACTCGAGCGCCACGGCCGCCCCCTCACCGCCGCCGAACGCACACCACTGACAGAGGAGAACGCAGCAGCATGAGTTACGCCGACTTCCTGGCGACCAAATCCCGCCGCCACCAGTCGGCCGGCGTCACGGTCGACCCTGCCGAGATCCACCCGTCGCTCCACGACTGGCAGCGGCGCATCGTAGTCCGCACCCTCGCCCGCGGCCGCTCTGCCGTGTTCGCTGATACGGGCATGGGTAAGACCCGAATGCAGATCGAGTGGTGCCGCCTTGTCGCCCCGTCGTCGCTCATCATCGCCCCGCTATCGGTCGCCCGTCAGACCGTGCGGGAGGCCGCCAAGATCGGCGCGGACGTGCGCTACGTGCGCTCACAGGCGCAGGTGGCACCCGGCACGGTGTCAATCACGAACTACGAGATGGCCGAACACTTCGACCCCGCCGACTTCCAAGCGGTCGCCCTCGACGAATCGTCCATCCTCAAGAACTTCGCCGGCGCTACCCGTACGGCACTAATCGACCAGTGGCGACACACCCCGTACCGCTCGAGCTGGTCGGCAACACCGGCGCCGAACGACGTAACCGAGCTGTGCAACCAGGCCGAGTTCCTCGGGATCATGCCCCGCAACGAGATGCTGGCCGCCTACTTCGTCCACGACGACGAAGGATGGAGACTCAAAGGGCACGCCGCCGATCCGATGTTCGCATGGATGGCCACATGGGCAATCGCCGCCCGTCGCCCGTCCGACGTGGGCGGCGACGACGCCCCCTACCATCTGCCCCCGCTGAACATCGTTCCGGTCACGGTCCCGGTCGAGATCGAGCAGGACGGCCAACTGTTCGCCACCGATCTCGGCGGTGTCGGTGGACGTGCCGCGGTGCGCCGGGCCACCCTGGCCGACCGTGTAGAGAAGTCCGCCGCCGTGCTCGCCGGGTCAGGCCAATGGATCGCATGGTGCGGACTCAACGACGAGGCCGAACTACTCGGCCGCACCGTCGACGGCGCGGTCAACGTCACCGGATCCATGACGCCCGACGAGAAGGCCGACGCCTTCGAGGCGTTCCAGGACGGCGAGATTCGGGTACTGGCGACGAAGCCGAGCATCGCAGGCATGGGCATGAACTTCCAGAACTGCCACCAGATGGTGTTCGTCGGCATCAATGACTCGTGGGAGTCGTACTACCAGGCCGTGCGACGCTGCTGGCGATTCGGACAGGAGTCGCCCGTCAATGCGTTCGTCGTCGTGTCTGAGCTGGAACAGCAGATCGTGGACAACGTGCGCCGCAAGGAAGCCGAGGTAGCCGCATGGATCGGCCGCCTCATTCACCACATGAACATTCAGGAGATCGCAGCATGAGCATCATCGAACATCAGCCGTACGTCACTGACGACGCCTACGGCCAGGATTGGCATTTCATGCTCGGGGACTCGTGCGAGCGGTTGGCTGAGGTCCCGGACAACAGCGTGGACCTGTCGGTGTACTCGCCGCCCTTCGCGTCGCTCTACACGTACTCCCCGTCCGACCGGGACCTGGGCAACTCGTCGGGGGATGACGAGTTCTTTGCCCACTATGAGTTCATCATCCGGGAGATGTTGCGGGTGACGAAACCGGGCCGCAACTGCTGCGTACACGTCCAACAGGTCACGCTCGCCAAAGCCCATTACGGGTTCGTCGGACTGTCCGACTTCCGAGGCGAGGTCATCCGGGCACACCAGCGTGCCGGGTGGAACTTCTATGGTGAAGTGACGGTCGACAAAGACCCGCAAGCGCAGGCGATCCGCACGAAGGCGCACTGCCTCATGTTCCAGACGTTGCGCCGGGACTCGGCCGCGAACCGGCCCGCTCTCGCTGACTACCTGCTGATCTTCAAGAAGCATGGCGACAACGCCGTAGCCGTGTCGCCTGACGTGAGCAACGAGGAATGGATCGACTGGGCGCGGCCGATCTGGACCGGCATCCGCGAATCCGACACCCTGCAATACCAGTCAGCCCGAGACGACGACGACGACCGACATATCTGCCCCCTGCAACTCGGATTCATCGACCGATGCATCCGCCTCTGGTCCAACCCCGGCGAAACCGTGCTCTCCCCCTTCGGTGGCATCGCATCCGAGGGATACATGGCGATCAAGCGAGGCCGCCGCTTCATCGGATGCGAACTGAAGCCGTCCTACTGGCAGACCGGCGTACGCAACCTCGAGCAAATCGAGGAACAGGTCAACCTGCCCACCCTGTTCGACGAGGACCCAGCCGCATGACCTACGCCGACGAACTCGACGACCGCGACGCCGCAGCCGCCGACATGACCGCACTCCTGGCCGAAGACCCCGCCGACTGGCCCGCAGCCCAACACTGCCCCACACACGGCTGGTGGGTACCACGCCCCCACGACCTCTACTGCCCCGCCTGCGTCGCCCACGACCTCGACCGGGCCATGCGCTACGACGCCACCATCGACCACCAACACGCACACCCCGAGGGACCATGACAGACCTGCCGCTCACCATCGACCCCCCCAAATGGGGCGCCGACCTCGCCGCAGCCTTCGCCGCCGCACAAGCCGAAATGCCCGACATCACCAAAGGCCGCACCGCCAACGTCGGCCAATACAAGTACACGTACGCCGACCTCTCCGACGTGCTCGGCGCACTCCGCCCCGTACTAGCCAAGCACGGCCTGTTCCTCACGCAGAACGTCGTCAGCCGCGCCAACGTCGTGGACGTGTGGACGACCATCGGCCACCGATCCGGACAGTCGTTCGACTTCGGTCCGATGTCGTTCCCGGCCGGGAACACGCCGCAGACCGCCGGCTCGGCCGTCACGTACGCACGCCGCTACAGCCTGCTCGCCGCGGTCGGTCTTGCCACCGAGGACGACGACGGCCAAGCCGCCGCCACAACGCCCCGGCCGCGCGCCCCACGCGCACAGGAGACGCCCCAGGATGCCCCCAGTGCCACCGCCGAGCCCGCCGGGTACACCGGAGGCCGCATCAGCGCCACCGGCATCACAGACGCACAGATGCGCAAACTCCAAGCACTGCTCGCACAGAAGGGCTACCGCGACCGGGCGAGTGCCATCGACTACGTGTCCCGCACAATCGGCCGCACCGTCGCCTCCCGCAACGAGTTGAGCAAGGCCGAGGGCATCTCCACAATCGACGCACTCGAACAACTCCCGGACGTGCCCGCATGACCCCGCGGCCGATTCCCGGCGGACAGACACGCACCGTGCCACAGGACGCTGTGGTGCTGTGACGTGGTACTACGTGCCCTCCACCTCTGCTCCGGATACGGAGGCTTCGAGCTTGCCCTGCGCGGAGTCGCCAGCACCGTGGCTCACGTTGAGCGGGACGCCTACGCAGCGGCCACTCTCGTGGCGCGGATGGACGAGGCGCGCCTGGATCGAGCGCCTATCTGGTCTGACCTGTGCACCTTCGACGCTGGCCCGTGGCGCGGACGAGTGGATCTCATCACTGCGGGTTTTCCGTGCCAGCCCTTCTCGGCGGCCGGTAGGCGTGGTGGAACTGACGATGACCGTTGGCTCTGGCCAGACATCTGCCGGATCATCTGTGACGTTCGACCCCGATACGTGTTCCTGGAGAACGTGCCAGGAGTTGTTCGCCACGGACTACCCGAAGTCCTCTGTTCGCTTGCCGAACTCGGGTTCGATGCGGAATGGGGTCTGTTGTCCGCGGCCGCCGTTGGTGCCCCTCACAAGCGCGAACGGTTCTGGCTCGTGGCCCACGCCGCGCAGTTCGGACGATCAGGGGAGCGGGATGCGCTCCGGCTCCCGGGCGGGCGAACCGATGCTCAGAGGCATGGCGAAGATGTGGGGCACTCCCGTGGCGCGGGACGACCAGAAGTCGCCCGAGACCGAGGCGCAGATGTGGCGCGCGTGGGGGACCCCGAGGGCCTCGGACGGGGCGAGGGGAACGGACCCGCTGAGGACGAACGAGAAGGCGGGAGGTCCCACCTTGAAGTCGCAAGTCACCGCTTTCCCCCTCGACCCGAGGACTCCACCGGATGGGCCGACTGGCGCGCCGCGGGTGGACCTGAACCCGGAGTTCGTCGGGTCACTGATGGGCCTCCCGAGTGGCTGGCTCAGTCCCTCCATCTCGGGGGCAACGGACTCGTCCCCCAATGCGCCCGAGCCGCATGGGACCAACTCACCGCACGACTGGAGCACTGAGTGATCGCCTTCACCATCCTCGCCCCGGCGCCCTACCTCAACGCCAACGACCGGCTGCACTACATGGCCCACGCCCGACTCGTCAACACCTGGCGCGCCCACGTCGCAGCAGCCGCACGCCGCTACACACCCGAGATCACCACGTGGCCCATCGACCTCCACGTACGCCTCGACGTGCCCGACAACCGCCGCCGCGACCCCCAAAACCTGTACCCCATGGTCAAAGTGATCTGCGATGCGCTCGGCCCCGCACTCGCCCCGGTCGGTCGACGGCGCACGTACGCCCCGGGCGCCGGCTGGTGGCCCGACGACACACCCGAGTACGTCCGCACCCACGAGCCCGAACTGCGCCCGGTCGGCAGACGCACCGGGCTCACCGTCACCATCACCGTCAAGGAGCGCACATGACCCGCCAACTGACCCTCACCGCCGCCAAATAGGAGATGCGCCATGGAACAACGCCGAATCACTGAGATGGTCCCCGCCACGCCCGAGGTCCGCCGCTCGTTCGTCGAGCAGGAACGCCGCAAGGCTGACGCTGAGGCCAAGCGCCGCCGCAAAGCGCAGCAGCGCCAGAAGGCCAGCAGAAAGGCCAACCGATGACCCGCCAACTGACCATCACCGCCGCCGAATGGGCCAGCGTGCAGCCAGACGGGACACTGTGGCTTGTGCGGGAAGCCGGGTGGCCCAAGGCGTGCCCGTTGCCCGACCCGACCGACTGCAACGGCGAACACTGCGATTGCCCGCTGGGCCCGCCCGTCGAGTTCGTGCAGGCGTGTGCGCCGTGCTGGATGTGTGGATCGCGTCACGAGTTCCCCGCCATCGTCGGGATGCGTGGCCCCATGCCCTGCCCCGACTGCCGCATCGAACTGGTGGGGCCGTGCCGGAATCCTCAGTGCTGCAACGCAGCCCGTTCGCTCCCCTTGGACTGCGGCTGGTGCCGCTCAACAATGCACGCTAACGGCACCGTCACCCTCGGTCACGCCTACGCCATCGGGCAACCGCTGCTGCTGACCGCCGAGAACATCGGGCACCACTACTTCCGCCTCGCCCACTACGGCCCACCCGAAACACTGGTCGACCGCTGGGCGATCCAACTGCGGGTGGTGGGGTGATGGACTTCACCGACGACCAGGTAGCCGAGATCGCCGGTATGACCGCGGGGACCAGTCTCGGCGTGCGGGCGCGCCAGTTGGCCTGCGAGGTGCAAGCGTTCCGCCGTGACGAGCCGCTGGTCATCGCAATGGGGCAACGCATCGAACGGTTCGAGAAGCTGATCGCAGACCTGCGGGCACTGCAACCCAAGGGGACCCGTGGATCACTGCACTACGGCGGCAGCAATCAGGCACTCTTGGCCGTGCGCCGACTGATCGACGGGGCGGGCCTCTAGTGGCATGGGCCAGGTACGACGACATGCTGCCCATGAACCGCAAGTGGGTCACAGGACTGCGCCCGATGGGCACACGCGGTGCCGCTGCACTCGGCCTCCACCTGCTCGCCAACGCCTGGTCCCGACACAACGGCACGGGCGGACGCATTGATACCGGCGCGCTCGAAATGCTCGTCGGCCGCGAAGGTGTCAAGCTCGCCGCGCTACTCGTACAGGTCGGCATGTTCGACCTCGATGGCAACGGGTGGCGCATCCACGACTTCGCAGACTTCAGCGACCCCAACGACCCTGAGCCGAACCGCTCGGCCGGCGAACGACGCAAGGAACTGATCGAGAAACGGCGCGAGGCAGGCAGGCTCGGCGGGCTTGCACCACGGAAGCAAACGGGAAGCAATGCTAACGATTTGCTACCTAGCAAACGGGAAGCAAACGGGAAGCAAGTGCTAAGCCCCGTACCCGTACCCGATCCCGTACCCGTAACTGACCAGGTTGCTACACAACTTCCACCTCCTACAGAGTGTCCCGACGGTGGAGGAATGCCTGTGGATAACCGGGTGGATTCGGTCGCCACAGAGTACGCCCGCATGGCAGTGACCAACGCCCGAGGCGTCACGAACGCCAAGGCGTACCGCCGCAAGGCCGAGAGCACATGCAAGGCCGACCCCGAACTCCACCGCCTACTCTGCATGTTCCCCACCGCACCCGCCAGCGCCGTAGCCGCATGGCTCCACGGCGACAAGGGCAGCCAGCAGTACTACCCCCGCACCGACGAACTGCCCACCACCCCCACGGAGGACACCACCGCATGAGCCGCACCGCCCCGAACGCACGACTCGCCACCGCCGGCGACAAACTCATCCGGTACACCGCCGTGCAAGTCACCCAGGCCATCGAGCTGCTACACGAGCGCATCGCCACCGCCCACCACGGCAGCAACAGCGGCGACACCGTACACTCATCCGAAGTGTCCAACCCGACCGAACGCGCAGGCCTCACCCGCTACGCCCTCGCCGCCGAACTCGACAAACTGCGCGACGCCATCTCCGACTGCTGCCACACAATCGACCTACTCACGAAACGGGCCGAGCAAGCGCAACGGTGGATCACCGGGGCAGACAAGGCCACCATCGACGCCAGCAGCCTGTGCAAGAGCGGGCAGCAAGGCAAAACGGGAGCGCTCGACTGGGGCGACCCGCTATGCGACCGGCTCGCCACCAAGGCCGGCATGTGCTCCACGCACTACATGCGCTGGTACCGCCACCGCTGCGAGCACAGCATCGACACGAGCAAGGACTTCGCCGCCTGAGCACGCCTGGTAAGCGAAACCACAGCGGCGTAACTTCAACTACCAGGGGATACTTGACTCGTTACCGAATCTGTGGTAGAAACACCTAGGGTCACTACGGCTATGTCCAGGGTGACCCTCACCCGTTGCACGGTGGGCCAGTGGTAGGCCGTCGGGTTCATACCCCAGACATCGCAGGTTCGGCTGCCCGTGCCACCACATGCCAGGCGGTCAAGACGATGGCGCCACGCCCCGCCCACTACGGCGGCGACTACCAAACCCGCAGCCGCACCATCCGAGACGACGCATACGCCAACCCGGCGACCACGTGTTACCACTGCGGTCGCACGCTCGACGAACACCCACACACCAGAGCAGGCAACCCTCCCACCTGGTCAGCCGAACACGTCCGCCCCGCCGACCCAACCAGCCCACTCGCCCCGTCCGTGCTCAGTTGCAACGCCGCCGCCGGCCGCGCCATGCAGGACGAACAGTGGAAGGTCAGCACCAAACGATGGTAACCACCACGCAAAGTGGGAAACATTTCCGAAGTGGCCGCTTGCTTTTTTAGTCTGACCAGGGACGATGCCGGACAGATCGGA
>OFRM01000089.1_pt1 | contig 37868 bp, 48 predicted proteins | sample 1543101 | NCBI WGS metagenome assembly OFRM01 (sample SAMN07774223, study PRJEB24372) | wastewater metagenome | isolation source: Exp Tend VB 0WW | collected 2016-02
GCCGCACGGGACGCCGCACGGGACGCCGCATGGGCCGCCGCAGGGGCCGCCGCATGGGACGCCGCATGGGACGCCGCAAGGGAGGACTTCAACCAGCTAGTGCAGGAGTTTTTCTCATGACCAAGGACCAGATCGACGCGCTGATCGACAAGTTGGAAGCCGAAGCCAGTGACGTCGAAGGATATACCGGAGAAGTGCTACGCGAAGCCGCTGCCGCCCTGCGCGAGCAGCAGGAGGAGATCGAACGGCTGACGCATCTAATCAATATCGACTGGGATTGTCTGCCGACGTGCAATAGCTTCGGACACGACCCTGAATGTCCGTATTGTAATGGCGAGCCGAAACTACGATTGCTTGTCGAGCGTGTCGCGGATTTGGAAGCGGATCGGGAGATGTTGCGCGAAGTCGGGCAGAAAGACTACGACGGTTAGATGACTTGTATGCGGCATGGATTGCTGCGGCTCGCGCCGCGCTCGATGCGGACACGAAGGAGTGAATGATGCCGATTGATAATCATGTCGCAGATATTCCGCTATGGATACGCGATTATCCCGGTGGCGAAGCCATCTACCGCGCCGGCCTCGCCGCAGGCATAGAGCGCGCAGCGAAAGTGTGCGAGGACGACATTGGAATCAGCGCCGCCGCGCTCCGGGGGCTACTAAAATGACCGCCCCGCGTTTACCGCGTTTAACGAAGGAACAGGCTGCGATTATCGGCGCTTACACCGGGTTCGCTTGCGGACCATTCGGCGACATTCATGAATACGTTGATTCTCTGCCGGGATTCAAGGGCATCATGACGCATGAATTCGCGGACAAGGAAACGTGCGAGAAAATCCGAGCCGCAGCAAAAGATGATCTGCTGTCTATAGTTCACAAGCGGGATGGCACATGACCCCCATCACCGTCTACCGCCCGTGCCACGCACGCCAACCATGAGGGTACTTATAGCCTGCGAGTTCAGCGGCATTGTGCGCGATGCGTTCCGTGCTCGTGGTCATGATGCGTGGTCGTGTGACCTGTTGCCGAGCGAAGGGTGCGACAAATATCACATCGAAGGTGACGTGCTGGAAGTATTGCATTTACGATGGGATTTGATGGTAGCTCATCCACCATGCACGCACTTGGCAGTCAGCGGGGCGCGCTGGTTCAAGGAGAAACGTGAGGAACAGCGATTGGCTTTGCAGTTTGTCTATGCGTTGATGCACGCACCCATCCCGCGCATCTGCATCGAGAACCCCATCAGCGTCATCAGCAGCCGCATCCGCAAACCGGATCAGATCATCCAGCCGTGGATGTTCGGCCACGGCGAGACAAAAGCAACGTGCCTATGGCTCAAGAACCTGCCAAAGCTTGTCCCGACGAACATAGTCGATGGCAGGACGCCACGAGTTCACTACGCCAGCCCCGGCCCTGATCGCTGGAAAGAGCGCAGTCGTACGCTGCCAGGCATTGCCGCAGCCATGGCCGAGCAATGGGGAGCCACATGACCCCCATCACCGTCTACCGCCCGTGCCCAGCCTGCCCCGATGGCTGATTTGCTTTGGTGGATTACCAATCCGGTTGTGTTCTCTTTCATCTTGGTAATTGTCGCAATTCTGTTTGTGCCACCCGCTAAACGATGATCGCGTTACTGGACACCTCGGAAGATTTACTAATATGCGCCGAAGAGCTTGGCAATGATGTTGGTCAATTGTTAACGCCACTTACACGATTTAAGCTCCAATATCCACAAATGCCTTGGGCAATGGACAACGGCGCATTCTCTGGATTCGATGAGAAGAGTTTTCTAAGCCTGATCAGACGCGAAGAGTGCAACAAAGCAAATTGCCTGTTCGTTGCGGTTCCCGATATCGTTGGGTCTGCCCGCAGGACGTTGGAAGTTTTCGGATACTGGCATCAGCGATTGAATACTTGGCCGCTTGCATTAGTAATGCAAGATGGACAGCAAGATTTGCCTATTCCGTGGGATGACATCGCCGCAATTTTTGTCGGCGGTTCGACTGAATTCAAACTGTCGAGTAACGCCGAGCACTGCATACGAGCGGCAAAGATACTAGGCAAATGGGTCCATGTTGGGCGCGTCAACGATCCAGCCCGCTTCTCTTATTTCGCGGACATGGGGGTGGACAGCATCGACGGCACGGGCATATCTAGATACTCACATATGCGCGAATCAATCAAACGGAAGGATTTCCAGAAATGTCTAATCTGATTCTATTGTCTGGCGGCATGGACTCGACTCTGTGCTTACAACAGAATGGAGCCGCATTATGTTTGTTCGTTGACTATGGCCAACGCAGCAAACACCAGGAGTATGAATTCGCAGTATCTATTGCCGGACATTATGGGGCGCAATTATTGACGAAAGATATCCCGAACCTGGACCTTGTAAATGTTGTTGCTTGTGGGAGGAATGCGGTCTTGCTTTCTTTAGGCGCAGCAGTTGCTCAGTCACGCAGTATTGATACTGTGATAATTGGCTGCAATGCCGGCGATGCGGAAAGGTTCCCTGATTGCCGCCCGCCATTCATTCAGTCAATGGATGCGGCGTTGTCCGCAGCCTATGGCGTCAGGGTAATAGCTCCAATGATTGCGATGTCAAAGAAAGAAATCGTAGCTGCAGCTTGTGCCGCAGGCATACCGCAAACATGGACGTGCTACACGCCAACCACAAGCGGAGATCAATGCGAAGAGTGCTATGCCTGCAAAACTATGGCAAATGCCACATGACCCCCATCACCGTCTACCGCCCGTGCCCAGCATGCCCCGATGGCTACGTCTGGGACAGGAACGGGCCGACGTGCAAGACGTGCCCAACCTGCCGGGGACACGCCATCCTGCCGAACGAGGACGTGCTCGAGGAGCCGGCTATTTCCAGTGCTGCCGGATCGTCGCCTCAAGCGCGGCCATCAAATCCCTGATCCGATCCTCGGTATCGGGCCCGCGCCGTGATCTCGCTTCGTGCGAGCGGGCGCAGGACCTCGAGCAGCAGCCGATGGCGCCGCGGTGCGCCGGCCGGTAGATGCGGCCGCACCACAGGCACTCGCTGAATTCTCCGGCGTCAACCATGGACAAAGGTTAGATGAATGAGTTGGCTCTTTTCGCTGGCGCTGGTGGCGGAATACTCGGAGGACAACTGCTCGGATGGCGAACTGTCTGCGCTGTTGAGTGGAACGCCTACGCCGCAAGCGTTCTTGCCCAACGACAGAATGACGGCCTTCTCCCGCCCTTCCCGATTTGGGATGACGTTCAGACTTTTTCCGGAGAGCCGTGGCGAGGCGCTATTGACGTGGTATCGGGAGGCTTCCCGTGCCAGGACATCAGCGCCGCAGGGAAAGGGGCCGGGATCGGCGGCGAGCGCAGTAGCATGTGGAGGCACATGGCACGGATTGTTGGCGAGGTACGACCCCGCTACGTGTTCGTGGAGAACTCCCCAATGCTCACTCTTCGAGGACTCGGAACCGTGCTTGGAGACTTGGCCGCGCTCGGGTTTGATGCGCGATGGGGAGTGCTTTCTGCTGCCGCCGTTGGAGCGCCCCATAGGCGCGAGCGCATCTGGATTGTGGCAAACGCCCGTAGCGGACGACGCGGTGGAGAGGAAGGCCGGGAAGTGGAACAGTCGGGGCGAGCCGAAGCTGTCGGCGCAGGTCATGTGGCCGACCCCGCACGGATTCAGTCCGGACGGTCGCAGCAACGGCCCGAGTGGCAACGAACTCGGATGGGCGGTCAATCGGAGCCTCTTCCCGACCCCGACGGCGCTGGACCACTTCCCCGCCCACACGCCGGAGTACATAGCCAAGAAGCGGGCCGAGGGCCACGGCATGAGCAACCTGAACGACGCCATAGCGATGTGGCCGACTCCGACGGGGACGCTCGGGACCAAGGGCGGCGCGGTGACGCCGAACAAGGGTCGGGACGGCGGGACGCTGGTGGAAGCGCTGTCGTTGACGATGTGGCCAACACCAACGGCGGTGACGGACACGGGCGGGGCGGCCCTGTGCAAATGGGGCGGCAGTGGCGCGAGGGCCAAGCTGCGAACGATGGTGACGCCGCAAGAGCTGAATGGCTCGTTGAACCCGACGTGGGTCGAGTGGCTCATGGGGTGGCCGCTCGGGTGGACCGACTTACAGCCATCGGCAACGGACAAGTACCGCAATGCGCGGCGCAAGCCTGGCGACTTCTGACCGGCGCGCCAAACTGAACCATGGACAAAGGCCGCAGCGGCGCCGGGGAGTCGGTCCGGAGGGGGAATCGCCGCTGCGGCGGGAAACATCAAGCCGGCACAGGAACCGAGTAGGCCCGGAAGATTTCCTGCCAGATCGGCGTCAAAGGCTTGTTCACATCTGCTGACGTGGTGAAGTAGGCCCGGTAGATTCCGAGCGCCTGTGGGACCGGATTTTGCCCGTTTCCGGACGCTGCCGCGGACATCATCGCCTGTTGCCACAGGTTCGCCCGGAAGGATGCGTCCGGATCAAGGCTGGCGGTCTGTTCCTTGCTCAGATACCGCGCATCGATAGGCCACGGCGATGGGGGCGCCGTCCAGCTCAGCGGCGTAATCCCCAGCGACCCGGCGGCCGCGGGGCGATCCGGCGAGGCCGGCGTGGTCGCGACAGCGGCAACGGCTGCGGACACTGCGAGCTTCTGTTCGATCTGCGCGAGCAGACCGCGTATTGCATCAATGATCGGTTCAGCCATGGTTATGCTCCTTGGGGATGCGACATTCTAGGAACTGCTTGCGGTCCTTGTGCTCCTGCTTCTTGCCTATGTTGAAGTACGCGACCGGGCGGTGATAGCCCATGCAACGGGTCCAAACTTGGCAAAGTTGCCGCTCGACTGACTCGCCATCAACCAGAAACGTTACAGTTTCTTTCGTGATGTCTAAGGCGAGAATAGACTTGTCGTTGGACAATCCCGCATTGCGCAGCCAGGTCTGCTGCACTGAGTCCAGACTTCCAAAGTTCAAAGGTGCGTGCGCAGATTGCATCGTGGTTTTTCCTTCGGATAGAAATAGCTTTTTTGAAGGCTTCGGTTTCTCCATACGCCATGCCCTTATTCCACGCGGGCCTTCCCTTGCCATGATTGGCGACATGAATGGCCGCCGGCAAGCACTCCAAATTTTCTAACCGATTATCAAATCTGTCGTCGTTTTTGTGGTGTATGTGATGTCCGGGTGGAATCTGTCCATATGCCAGGATCCACACCTTTCTATGACTCAAAATTGGCTTGCCATTCAGCGTCGTAGTTTTGTATCTGATAGCCATGTTCTCCTTTCACCCGAAATCCGCTTTCGGGCTGTTCTCGGTTTTGTTCTGATACACCCAACACAACTCTTCGCCCTGCGCGCAGTCGATGTAGCCGAGGTATTGCCCCTTCGCATCGACCACGCTCAGGTTGCCAGAGTTAATCCATATCTCGCAATCGGACGGGCATTGCGCGAGGAGCTGCAGCAGCTTGGGCAGCGGCAGATGCGTGCGGCCCCAGTAGTCGTACGCCATAGTCAGGACCGGCGGGCGTACTGCGCAATGATGGCGTTGCTCGCTTCGTTCGCGCTCGAACTGCGCTTTTCGCCGAAACGGTAGGCAACGATGGTCCCGAACCACATGATGCTGGCCATCAGCAGCGGACCGGCGAAAGCAACCAGCGTGGACGAAATCTCTCCGTCGGCGGTACGGACCGTCTGAATGATCATCATGGCGACCAAGGCGGCATCGATCAGGAACACGAGTGCGCCCACCCCGATAACGACGAACTTGGCGATGTCCCACGGGTCTTGTCTTCCCCGCATCCCGGCTGCGTCGGCGCTGGCGATGTCCGCTTGCCATGTTTCCTTGTCGCGCTCGGCCATCCGGTCGAGCATGGGCGCCATCTTGTCGAGTGCTTCCATGGTGTAGTCCTGTGCCTTGGCAATGATGGCCGCGTCCTGCTGGGCCCTGGCGACGGCCTGAATGGCCACGGATGAATCTGTCTTGGCCGCCTGGATGGCCTCGGTCGGATTCGCCGGGTTCGTCAGCGCGACTATCTTGTCGATGACCCCCTGCGAGATCGTCGTCGCGGTGCCCTCGTCGGTATGCCGCTCCAGCTCCTTGGCGATCTTCTGCTGCGCCAGCGGGGCGAACATGCTGAAAATGCTTTGGGCTAGACCAAGGATCAGGGCGACGGGCATGGGGTTCCCTTCTGGCGTGCGCTGCGGGCCGGGATCGGGCGCTGGCGCGGGTTTCGGTTCCGGCTGGGGTGTCGGCCCATCCGGGGCCGGGATCGCGGCGCCTGGGCCGTTCTGGCGGGTCATTTCCGCCAGGATGCTTTCCGCAGCACCGGCGCGCCTTGCCGCTTCCCCGTCCCGGTCGGCGGGGCGCTCGTAGAGCCTGGAAACAGTGGCCCCGGCAGCGGCAGCGGTCGTGCAGGCACGCAATGCGTCGCCGGCCGGCTTCTCCGTGTTCACCAGCTCAGCATGAACAAAGGCGAGCTGGTCCTCGAACGTTGACCCCCGGATATCGCGCCCGATGATCGCCGAGAAGAAGCGCTGCCGGTCGGGATGCCACTGGGCGATACCGTAGGCCAGGCCGCCATCCCCGACCGCCGCCGGGTTCAGGCTGGATTCCGCCACGAGGTTGGCGACGATGCCGGCCGCCTGCTCGAGGGACCAGCCCATGCGGACGAAATGGTCAAATGCCCGTTTTATCTTGGTGTCCATTGTGTGTGCTACCGCACGGACGGTGTATGCTGACCGGCGTAGGTTGCAGACCTAGCCGCAACGCTCATAGCAGGGCCGCGAAGATGCGCATGGCCATGACGATAGCCCACACGATCACGGCTATGAGAATCGCATCCCCGAGGAAGTCGCGCGGCCTCATTTGTTCTGTTTGGCGACCGTTTGCTGCAGGATCTCTATCTGCGTACTGAGCCGGTCCAGGCGCGATAGCAATTCCTGCCGCTGTTCCTTCGCGGCCTGATCCTGCTGCTGGTTGACATGGTCGGTATGCTCGATGCGCACCTCGACCACACGCATCCGCTCATTCATGGTCGAGCCCCACAGCAATAGCGCGATGATGAAGGGCGCTACGCCGATGAACGTTCCGAATATCTCTTTTAATAAGGTCCATTCGGCCACTGTCTTTTCATCGAAAACAATCTTTTTCGGCGTTACCTGCACAGTTTCCTCGTGATGGACAGGGTTGGTTATGCTGCCGCCTTAGGGGAATATATGGAATCAGTACTGATTGCGCTATTGCTCAAGCCGCTACTATTGCTGGTCCTTGCTGTATTCGTTCTCATCCCCGCCCGTTTGGCCGTGCAGCGATGGCTGCCCGATGGAAAACTAAAGCGTTTTCTATTGCGAGAATCCTAACAACCCAGCAGACGGCAAACGCTCCGCAAACGGCAACAGACGGCGTAGTGTTTCCTCTGATAACGCCGCCGCGCGCCCCTTGGTTCCTGCCGTCAATAACGGACGCAGGGCCTTTGACAGATATGCCGCCTGTACCGCTTTAGGCAGGGCAAAGGCCCCCAGGGCGCTCCCGGCAACAGCACCGGGACTACCCTGACCCGAGCCAAGATACCCGCCCAACCCCAGCCCGGAGCCCGTTAACAAGCCCTGATACATCAATCGTTGCGTGGTTCCACTGTTCGGAGTTTGCTCGCGCAGGACGTCGCGCCCGATATTTCCTACGTCACGCAGCAAATCGGCCGAACCCCCACCAAAGTATTTCAACGCCTCTGGATTGGCCTTGTTAACCAATGCTCCTATCTTTGGAGCAGAGATATTGCCCGATCCGGTATCAGTTGCCCCCTCGGCAATGCGCGACACAAACCCGCGGGCAACATCCTTAAATTTCCCTTCCGGTGCCATACCAAGAAAGGTATAGAACGCATCAGGAGATTCGCTACCGCGATATAGTTGATTCAGAAATACGTTTTGTTGCTTAGGCGATATCGCATTCAGCCCGGCATAGATGCCATAACGCTGATTGATGGACTGAAAGGCTCCCTTGGACGACTCCGGCAAGGCTGATTCAATGGCCCCGTCAATGGCATCTTTCATTGCCGCATAAAGCCGGCGATCCCGCCCCGTCGATTCGGCGGATGATGCCTGCGTGTAATCGCTGCGAAGATTCTGTGCAATCTCTCCTGGAACTACTGAATTGTCGCGGATATAACCGGCGCCGGGAGACTTTGGCGCCGCTTTGGTATCGAGCCGCGCATTCAGGCCCTCAATTGCTCTGGCCGGCGCCTTGGGGTTATATGTCTTGGCTCCCAATAGATCATTAAGCGCCGCCATTGCCGGCCCCGATTGCGAAGTTTCCGGCAATCGCTGTTGCTGCGCTCGTAATGCTTCCAAAGCGGGACGCGCGTTCTCCAAGGGAACATCGGTGCCATTAAGCAACCCGCTATAAGCAGCCCCCAGCCGCCCCTCCTCTGCCGCCAGCCCCTTGCTCCATCCCTCCACTGCAGAAGCTGCCGCCGATGGCTGATCGATCTGCCCGCCAACCCCGGTTAGCGCACGATCAACTAGCGCATTGGTCGTGGCTTGATTCTTGGCGCCAATGCCCTGCATCCGCCCGGACGTGGTAGGCATCTGCGCCATGGCAGCCTCCAGGTTTTGCTGCCACCGTTTACCCGTCATCTCGGACGGTTTCAACTCATAACCAAGATCAAGAGCGCGCTGGACAAGGCTGGATTGATCCGGAGTAAGCGCAGGGGCCTTACCGGATAACGCCTTGCCGATGGCATTGGCCCCGGCCGTTCCCAACCCTCCAACAACGCCGCCCAACGCGGTATTGAATCCGCGCGACTCATCACTTGCGACGGGCTGGGCGCCTGACATAGCCGCCCCCAGAGCCGCCCCACCCAATACCGTCTTTGGTGCCAGAAAGGAACTAGCCGCCGATACGAGTTTTGGTAAACTGGCCGCACGCCCAACGGCCCCAAGCAACGCACCAGGAGCAATCATCGTAGCAAGATTACCGCCGATATTTCCCGCAATACCGGCTCCGGTATTCATTAACGGCGCATCTAGCCGCTTGGCGTCGTCGATTTCCTGCTGACTGGTGAACCCGGTTAGCTGACCAATGCCACGTGCCGTATCCACCATTGCCTTACCGGCACCAGCCGCCATCTTGTCAAACGTGCTCATGCCCTCCGTAGGATCGGGCGCAACATCCGCCTTGGGCATGTTTTGCCGCGCATAACTCAATACTTCATCCTGCGATGCTCCCTCCGGAGCATTGACGCGGAACTTGCGACCATCGGGAGAAGTTATCTCATAAGTCGCCATTACTTGACCTCTTGAATTGACCACCCGCCACTGGCGCCAGAATTGCCGCTATAGGCGACAGATGCAATTGATCGGCCCCCTGCCAATTCCGATTGCATCTGTTGATATTCGCGCTTGAACATGCCGAGCTTCTTCTTGACCACATCGGGAGTATCAGTCACGTTCGGGACATAAGGCTTCAGCCGTTCCGCCTCACCGACCGTTACCGCTGCGCCGCTACGATCATGGATCTTCTGTCCGGCAATGTCGGCAACCATAGCCCTTGCCGCAACCCCGGAAGGATCGAATCGCTGCATTACCTGATCGCCCATCACATTCTTTAGGCCGAATGCGTTCGGCGTTTTGTCCACCCACTCTAAGGCCCGATCAATCTTGTTCAGCGTTACATTGTTTTGTGCCACTTGCTGAACAATGGCGCCCGTCGGCTTTGGCTGTAGCTGGGCCCCTCCGGCAAGGATCGGCGTTGCCGTGTTGTCTTTGCCCACACGCACATAACCATTGGGCGTTTCCAATATCTGGCCCGCTCCGGCATTGATGGCGTTCAATTCCCTTGCCCGCGCATCGGTCATGTTTTGCCCGCGCATCGTTGTCTGTGCTGATAGCGACTCGCCTGGGGTCACGTCCTTGTTGTACAGCCCGCCCCCGGCAATGGGCTGTCCGGTGAACGGATCGACCGCACCCACCTTCGCCCCGGTATCCAGGAAGTGCGCTTTTTCGGCATCCGGACCCAGCGGCAGGATCTCGTAACTCCCGTCGTTATAGATATTGACCGTTACCCGCTTCCCGTTCTGGGTGAGCGTGCGCGTTTCCTTAATCGCCGGCAGGCTCTTTATTGCCGCCTCGTGGGCAGCCTGCGCCTGATCGACCAGCCCCGCCGCCTGATACTTCTGCGCCAAGCCCTCGTAGTACTGCGCCTGCGCCCGCTTAGGGCTCTGCTGCTGCCCCGCCGTCTGCTGCGGCGGCATAGCTTGTGGCTGGGGCACGCCCACTGCCGATTCCGGCGTCCACGGGCGCGGATTCTGCACATCGGCCATGACTGCCGCCCGATCCGCCGCCGGGATGTTCTGAAAGTTGAAACTGGGCGCAGGGGGCGGCTGCGACGGTGCCGGTTCGGGCGCCGGCATCTGTTGCGGCGCCTGCCCCGGCATAGCCCCTTGTCCGTATTGCATGGCGATCTTGCGCGCCGCATCCTGATCGGCGAGCTTGCGCTGCATCTCCTGCATCTGCATGAGCTGTTGCGCCGCCGCGACCCGGTGCAGCTTTTCCTGCGGCACATCGCGCATCTGCTGGTTATAGTCCAACATCCCGCCCAGCGCCGCCCGCGAGATATCCTGCGCCTCATACCCCTTGCGCGCCCCGATCATGCCCAGCCCGGCCATGATGGCCGCCTGCGCCCGCGCCATGCGCTTCTCGTCCTCGGATGGGCCTAACTGTTGCATCAGCGCGCCCAGATCGAGCAATCCAGTATCGGCCATCATGTCCTCACTTTTTGGCTGCGCCAGCTAGAATAGACGCCCAACCCTGATCCATCTGCTGATTGGTCATCGAGTTACCCAGGAAGCCCGCCGCCGATGCGTCGAAATAGGGATTGCCGGACAGGTTGTTATAGAGCCCGGTAGGCATATTCATACGGCCAGCGGCAAGGGCCTTGATCTGCGCAACGACATCGGGACTGGTCCCGGCGTGCATGTCCCAGAACGGTTGTTTGCCGGCATTGGCCGGGTTGCGCGGGTCCCAGGACGGGTATTGCGAGCCAGCGCTGTTGCCCGCACTTGCAGGCGGCACGAAATTGGGCGTATTGACCGGCGGCGTAGCGGCACCCCCGGCGAATGTGGGATCGACTGCTACCCGCGGCGCTGTTCCGGGATTGAGCAGACCGCCGCCACCCATGCCATTGCTGCCGCCGCCACCCTGCGCGTCTGCGACTGCGTTGCCCAACATGCCCTTGCCATACCCCCAGCGGGCAAACTGCTGCCCCGGAGGGGTCCACTCGCGCGCCGCCTGTAACTGATCGACCATGTTGTTATATTTCGACAGCGGCTGTCCCCGGGTATCGTATTGGGCATAGGGCACGCCCCGCCAATCGCTTTGTCCGGTCCACGCCTGATTCTCGAATTGTCCCTTCCCCGGCAGCTTGAACGTGTTTGCCGCGATCTCGGGATGGATTGTCCCCTCGCCCTGCGGCGGGGTCCCCTTCTCGTCGGTCGCCTCATACGATAGTGCCAGTTTCCCATCCTGCGCGTTGGGAACCGGAACGCCGGCGCGCACGTATACGCGCGAGTTGTTGCCGAGCGCATACCACGCATCTTTTGGCGCCAGCTTCACCCCCGACGTATTCGGGTCGTTCGTGGCGTAGGCGCCGTCCGGCACTGTCGCATCGTAGGCCAGCGTGCCATCGTTAGGGTTGATGTAAAAAGGCATGATTTATCCTTGATAACCGTAATACATGGCGAGCTTCCGTTTGCGTTCCAGTTCACTCTGATCCTGCGGCAGGAACGGGATATCCGATGTACCCGCCGCTTGCGGCTCCGGGATCGGCACGAACGGCGCCATCTGCATCGGCTGCCCCTGCGACGCCTGCCGTTGCGGCTCAGCCCCTAATAGCCCTGCCGAGTTGGCTGCCTGATAGCCCTTGAGCCCCATCTTCCCGGCCTTCGCCAGTTGCGCCCACGGGAGCCCCGCCGGCGCATCCGCCGCCATACCCCCGGCATATCCTGCTCCCATCTCGGCTGGGACCCAGCCGGCGGCAGCATCAGCCGCCATCCCGCCGGCATACCCCGCGCCCACCTCAGCCGGGACCCAGCCCGCAGCGCCCGCTGCGCCCGCGCCGGCGGCCCCGGCCCCGCCCAACATGCCCGCAAGCGGTCCAACCCCTGCAAGCCCCGCTCCGGTCGCGCCAAGTCCTAGCGCCGCGGCAATGTGCAGGTAATCTTTCTTGTGCAGCGAGTGTCCGTGGCCCATGGCTTAACTCATTACCCTTCCCAGCAACCCGGCTTGATTCAGCCCATACGCGCCCATCCCAACCCCGGCCAGCATGCCCCACGGGTTAAACCCTCCGCCATTGACGGTCGAGTTGGTCGTCGAGCTGCCGCCCGCCCCGCCATTGGCCTGTGCCAACAGATTGGCAAAGCCGGTCAATTGCTGTCCCGGCGCCTGCTGTCCCTGCTGCCATTGGTTGTACAGACCCGAGAGCAATTGTTGCTGATAGCCTTCCTGCGCGCTGCCGGCGCCGGCTAGCGCCTGACTGGCCTGCAAATCCATGTTCTGCAATTGCGGTGCCATCCCCGCAGCCTGCATCTGCCGCGCCCGCTCCGCATTGAAATCTTGCTGACCCATGCCCGCGGCCTGCATCTGCTGTGCCAATCCCTGGCGGTAATCGTTCGCCCCCAGAGTTTGCTGTGCCAACTGATACTGGTTCGCCATCTGCCCGATGTTGCGGTCCAAGCCGGCCGCATCCGCCGATTGCTTCTGTATGTACCCGCTGCCGCCAAACGCTCCCTGCATATTGGCCAGGGCCGCATTCTGCGCCGCAGTCCCGGTAGCATGAGCCTGCGCCATGTTCCCGGCTGTGTCGTTGATGACATTATTGGTATAGGCCGCATTGATGAATGGATTGTTTTGTGTCTGCCCCGTGGCAATGCCGTTGATCGCATTCGTGTAGGGGTTCGTCCCCTGATATTTGCCACTGGCAGTATCGGTAATCTGTTGCCGCCCGGCCAGCACGTCCGGCGTGGAATTGGTCGCCCACTGCTGCGTCATGTCGATAGCCTGCTTCGACAGATCACTCTGATCCGCAATCGTCTGCCCCATGTATTGCGTCTGTGGCGTGCTGTAGTACGTCGCCGCTTGATCGAGCAATTGCTGCATATAGGGTGCGGTCATGTCCGACGGCTTGTTCTGAACTACCGTCGTGCCACCGCCACCGCCGCCGCTGTTCCCGCCCATAGCTATACCTCCCGTTCGAAGATGGTGGACACATTGTCCATGTAACGCACCCAGCCCTTGCGCGGCGAGTGCATACGGATGCGCCGGGCCCCGATGCTGCGGGCCAGGTTATCCAGCTCGGTGAATAGCGTCACCGACTTCAGAGCCAGAGCACCCGGTTCCGCCCATAGCGCCCAAATAAACAGCGCCGCGCCGTCAGGGTCCGCAATTTTCTGCAATACCGCGAAACCGAGCGCATCCCCCGCGTGCTCGATCTCGTAGACGTGCGCCTGCCCGCCGGCAATAGCGATATAGACATCCTCGGGGGTGTATATCGCCCGCGCCCTGGCGATGACGTCAAGCAGGCCGTTCCTGATCCAGCCCCACGCCTCACGCACTTCCGGCGCCGGCATGGGCCGCAGCTTCACGGAGTCTGCACGCCACCCAGGAACACTATCGACAGGAAACTGCGGCTGTAGAGCCCCTTCGCCACCAAGGCCGTCCCGCTGGCATACGTGGCAGAACAGTCCACATAGTCTGTGGTCCCGTTCAGGTAAACAATATTGCTTACGGATACGGTTCGGGAGATCACAGCCGCATCGTCTACGTTGATAACCGTGCTCGTATCGACTGTGCCATTGACATTGATTGAGCAGGTTATGGCGCCAGCCGCTACCAATCCGGATGTGGGATATTCAGGCTTGAGCGTGAAATTGACTTGATAGTATCCCGCTTCTTTCGGAGTGTACTTGTGTGTGCTATCGCTCCACCAGCCATGTGTGTCGATGGCTCCCGTTCTGGCCTTCACAAAATTGATGGTATTGGTTACGGATACCGTCAAACTCTGGTCCGATCCATTGAGATCAACGCGCAGGACCGGCGGGGCCTGTATCTCGCGCGTGACCAGCGCCACATCGCGGAATATCTCCTGCAGGCGCTTGTATAAATCTGCTTCCTCGGCCGTCTTTGGCGGCGGCAGATAAACCGACTTCTGAAACCTGTTCAAAGCGGCGCCGGCACCAAAGCGGATTCTGTTGACCGGCCAGCAGGCACCGGATCATACAAAATATCCATCAGCTCGAAACTGAGCACAGTGTTCGCCGGAACCTTGATTCCGAGCGTATGCCAATTGTCGGATGTCAGTAGATCAAAACATTGCCTGCTGTTATTCCAGGTGCCTGACGCTATAGAGATATAGGCCCCATCCTGATATTTATAGAAATACTTTTCTGACAGGTATTCCAATGTCGGAGTCACAGACCCATATCCTTGAACGAACCGTGGCAGCACCCTGCGCAATGTAGTGGCCTGTCCGTAGCGCCCAACCTGTACCCATACTTTCATGGGTTGCCACGATTGCGTACCGACACCCCCATCGAACGTATAGAGGATCTTGTCATTATAGAACAGCGGATGCGATATGAAGTTAATGTAACCGGATGCGCCAGCACTCATTACCGTCTGACTAAGTTCAATTGCGCATTTCACGCTTGTCGGACTTATGTCCGGCGCCGCTCCCCATTTCCCCATTTTGTAGTTGTAACATGGGCAGCCGTACATAATTGACGCAAATCCTCCGTCGGCTATGCCATTCGTATCCGTGGTCGTCCAGAATATCAAATCCCCTCTCACTGGGTCATGCGTTATCGGACCCGAGTTAAATGATGTCGTTATACCCAATGTCGTGGTGAACCGTTTTGATATCACGCCATCGCTGATGCGCGTTACTCTGTTCCCGTCAAACGAACAGATGGCATCCTTGGCGATAAAGATATGCGCTCCACCAATGTCCACCACCGGCGTATAGCTATCCGCGGCGGCCAATGCCCCGGTTTTATTGTCTACCAGTTGAAAGGCAAAAATCGTCGGCGGACCGACATAGCGCATCAGCCAGATGGCGTTTTCCTTGTAGACAACGACGGCATCCCCCAACGGTTTGACGCAGACGATGCGGCCCGGGACATCGACCAATTGCTGGTAGCCGGCCTGCGTTGCCGCATCAGGCACCCAGCTTGTGTGGTCCCCGAGGGCTGACCATGCCACCCCGTCATTGACTCCGGTTACTGCGCCGTAAGTACCAAAATTGCCGCAGATAATAAAATTCTTGAACGTGCACATGGTCGAACATTCAGGGCTATCAGCTATCGCCGTGAATGCCGCCCCTTTACTGGCCTGTACTTGAATGTTCGATGTGAACTTGCACGACGCGAGCACATATGCGCCGAAACTGGTAAAGCACCACGGGCCAGGATCGGCATCAGGCACCGAGGACGAACCCGTATAGCTCGGGGCCGTATATGAACCGCCGCCCAAACTAACGTCCGTCACGGTATAGGTTCCACCCCCCGTTAACGATAGCTCGTACAGTTTTGTTGTGGTGCCGGCAATTATCCTGCTGTTGGTCCCCGTGATATGCAGATAGGCCGATGTCGGCGTCGCAGCCAATGCCGCCCAGCCGTGAGCAAATCTGATAGGCCACTGCATAAAACCGTTGACGCTGGGACGGATGCCCGACGCAGCAACGATTACACCGGGGCTGTCGGGCGAACGGTCAGGAGCGTAGATAAGCGGCATTACAGATTAGTCCAGGTTGTGGCTGATGCGGATAGGTTCGTCCACGATGTCGTCGCTGCGGATAGGTTCGTCCATATGGATGTCCCGGTTGCTACTGCGGTTGCCTGATATTCCTGCAACGTTAACGCTCCCGCGGCTGGGGCAATGGCCACATTGGCGGTTGTCGTTACTGTCGGCTGCGCTCCGGTAAGGACGATCCCGCCAACTGCCGGGGTGAGACTGAATCCCGTATTCCTGCTTGGCTGATATCCCGTAATTGTTATTGCGCCGACTGCAGGCGTAATGCTGAATGTCTGCAGAACTGTCGGTGCTATCCCGGATAAGGTAAGAGCGCCAACTGTAGGTGTTATCGTGTAGCTGAAATTGCCGGTTACTGTCGGCTCCGCTCCGGTAAAAGTTAGCGCCCCTACCGACGGCGTTATTGTTGTGCCCGCCCCCGCCGCAGCAGCAAGACTGGACAGCGGAACGCCGGATATTGCGGAACTGGAAAACATCAGTTTGCCTTCGCCACGCTGCCTTTAGTGAACTGACGCATCACATTAGCGATGTTCTGACGAATGTTCCACGAAGCGTCGTGCATCCCCCATTTATTACTGCTCACGGTATCCTGATCCTGCGCCGCCCACAGGTGCCACCCGCGCAACCGAACGTCGCCGGCTGACATCAGCGCGCCGAGCCCGCGCAGGAAAGTGTTTTGATTGTCAACCGAGTCCGATTGCGGTGCGCCACCTTCGCCGAACAGAATATCAAGCGTGGGATAGGTCGCAAACCAGTACGCAACATCCGACCACAACAACGGACTGGCCCAGGAGTTCATCGCGTAGGGGTGAAAATCCAAGTAATCGATTCCGGAAGCAATCTTGGAGATCCAGCTACGCAAGCCGGCGTTGGTCCAATTCGTCGCCGCCGAAAATGTGCATGGAATGCTGGTACCCGCCTTTACAAGCGTGTAAATCGCATTGCAGCGGTCGGCGACAGCTTGCACCTGTATTCCACCGCCATCGTCCCAGGTATCCGCTTCGCTGATGATGTCGCAGCCGATGACGTTGGTGTAAGAGGCAAGAGCCCCGAGCACGCCCAGCGTCATGTCCGACACCTCGGAATTGGTCATGCCTGTCAATTGATTGAATGCAGCCGGTGCCGGGTAGACGGCCACGCCGAGCCCTGCGCAATAATCGGCCAGTTGCACATACCTCGAATTGATGGTCGATTGCGTATTGGTCCCGGCATGAAGCCCGTCGGCCCCGCCGATCAGGTGTATGCAGTTGCAGCCAACCGCAACCGAGTAATCGATTTGCGGCTTGACCCAGCCCGACCAATCCCACGTTGTGAACAACCGCGTCCACGCTGCCGACACGGGAGCGGTTTGGCATTGCGTCACCGTCGGGATGACGCTCGCGCCCCACAGTTTGCGCGACACGGGGAATTTGATGCTCAAGAGATTTTCACGACCGCGAAGTGGGCATTGCCCGTGACCTGGGTTGTCGCCCCGCTTTGATTGCCGCAAAACTCTATGTAATCTCCTGCCGCAAATTTCCCGATATAGCTCATTCCGGTGGCGGGATACGTTGAGGTTACGGCATAAGTGCCGCCGAAGGAGTCGGTTGCGGTGCCGTTGATCTTCAGCAAGGCATAGAAAAATGCCGGTGCGGTAGAGACATTGTTGATTTGGTAGGAACCGGTTATTTCATAGAGCCCGTCGCGTTGAATTGTTATTCTGGTGTTGTTGACGCTAATGCTGTGCATCCCGTCGTTATCTAGCGTCTCATGCCCGGCGGAATTAAACGGGATGGCCGTATTCGTATTTTGCGGCAACGATGTTGCATTAGACGAATCGTCCAGCTTGCACACCGGCTTGTTGACGGTATTGAACAGCCAGTTCCCGAGAGAGTCCTTCCCGGTCTGCACGGTGCTGCTGATGGTCGATCCGCCGGAAACAACCTTGCCCAAACGGATGCTGTTCGCTGTCAGCGCCGGGGCGCCTGCGCCGTTTGCCACTTCGGCATAGGTCAACGTGCCGACGTGATTCAGATCGACGTACGTATCCTTCGACGCGGTGTACGTGTGCGCTTGGGCGCCCTTGACGACGCGCTTGCCGACGACGTAGGCGACGCCGGTCGGGATGGTCAGCGCGAGCGTTCCGCTCGAGGCCGGAAATACGAATCCGGACGCCACATGATCGATAAACGTATCGGCCGCAACGAACCGCTTGTTCGCCATGTCAGCCGAGAACGTCAGGAACACAGTATGCGTTCCTGCCGACAGATTGATCGCGGCGTCGCTGTTGCTGCTTTGCAGGATAGTGTCGCGCGACAGCGTGGAGCTGGTCGCCATCGTGCCGGTGCCCACCTCCCACGCCGTCCCGTTGGCGTCGAGAATGCAGTAGTCGCACTGGTCGCCCGTGATTACGCGCGAGGTGAACGTCTGATGCTGTGCTGCGGCGCCGGCAAGGGTAACGGTGCCGGTTCCCGTGGTGGTCGTGGTTTCGCGTACGCGATCAGCGTTATACATCTCAGGTCCCCATTGGTCTGTAGGCGTACACCGAGCCGCCGGCCTCGTACCACCAAGTCAGGCAGCGCAGCGAGTCCACCCACTGCAAACGCTTCCAGATGCCGTTCGTGGTGCCCGTCGGCGTGACGCCGCCCATCGTGATCGATTCCGTCGTCCACGTTCCGGTGAGAGGATCGCCGGCGGGTGGGATAATCTTGACTATGCTGCTACTGGCGTTGTACGACGTCGCGTAGAAGCACCCGAGCGCTGCTGCCTCGGTGAAGCCAAAACCGTCCCAGAATCCGCCGGCGATTTTATTGACGATGCCCGCGCCCAGGTTGTCGAGATCGAGCAGGTTCAGCCCACCGACACCGGCCCAGATCAGGTAGCGTTTTCCGGAGCGCTGCCACACGCGCAGCGTGCCAGACTTCACCACGTAGTCCTTGCCGATCCCGTCCGCGCCACGATCCCCGGTCAGCAGGTCGAGCCACTCGACGGCACCGACCCATACGCCGGTTGACGTGGAAGGCAGCATCCACACACGCTTCGCCACGGGATCGTAGGCGCACATGCCCAGCGCATCGGCGCGCGCCATGCCGGCGACCTTGCCCGCCCGCTTCCACTGCTTGTCGGCCAGCGTGAACGTGTGCGCCCAGTTTGAGACATCGCGCGGGTACGCAAAGCGCGTGACCGGGTACACGAGCGCGCCCTGCGACCCACCCCCGCCCGCAGGCGGGACGTACTCGATCAGGTCATACGTGTGCGGCGCACCGGGCGTGCCGTCGCCGTGCTCGCTGTAGGTGCTGTTCCAGTACTGCGGATCGGTCGCCGGCCGCGCCCGGTCTGCGTCGGGGTTCCAACTCAACGCCTTAGTGCGATCCTTGATCCGCGACCAGAGTTGCGTCCCGTAGTCGAAGGCGAATACGGACGTTTCCCACGAATCGGAATCACCGCCACCGGCGAATAGCTTGCTCCCGTACTGGCCGAGCAGCGGCGCATCGACGCCAGAATTCCACGCCTGCGCTGCCTTGTAGATCGTGCCGCCGCCGGCCGGTGGATTGCCCTCCCAGACCGAGGCCAGCGTGTTGAGCGAGATCGCCGTGCATTGCCCCGGCACCAGCGCCGTCGCCCAAGCCGGAATCGTTCCCGGCGGGGGCGGCGGAACGCCCGGCGCGGCCGTGATGGTGAGCGTGATTGCGTTCGATGTGTCCATCATGCCCTCACCATCCAATACGCGCCGATGTCCTGCGACGTGGCCCAATCCACCGCGCCGATGGAGGCGACAGCGTCGAGCACAGGATCGTAGAACTGCGTCAGGCAGGTATACCGCCCGCCGCCGGAAGGACTGAATCCGTCCTCGCGGTCAACCGACTGCCACGCCCCGGTGGCGAGCGTCAGGATGTGCAATCGCGAGCCGAAGAACAGCAGCTTGCCGCTCTTGGTCGGGCCGACTATCGCGTTCGACGATTCGGTGTTGCCGGTTCCGGGTTCTGGGCACACGGCGATCTGCTTCGAGAAGCCGGTGTCGAGATTCACTTCATGCACCACAGACGAGTAGAACGTCTCCCACGTCCACGCCGTGCGCGCCGCGATGTCTGCCGCCAAGCCGCCGGCATGACAGTAGCCCCGGTCCGTCGGCCCGGTGCGCCATTGCGTGATCGTCGCCCCGGTCACGTCGTCGAGCACGACAACGTAGTTGGAGCCGTTGCCCTGCTGACTGATGAACAGCACATGATGGCCGACAGGATCATGGACCGCGTGCCAAATCTTGTTGCCCCACATGTCGGCCGTGGTCGGGCAGACGATCCGCCATAGCTTGGTCGCTGGGTTGTACGCCATGACCTGATCGGTGTAGTAGCGCGCCGTGCCGGCTGGGGCCGTAATGTTCCCGGCGCCCGGCGTCCACGGCGGCTGGTGCAACGTACCGTTGCGCGCCGACACGAACACCCAAATCTCATCGCGCACGGTACAGGCCGCGCCGTCATCGGGCGAGAACAGCGCAACCGACCCGGCAGGCTTCTGCGGCCAATAGGGTTCGTGCATCTTCCAGGTATTCGTGGCGAGATCGAGCGAGTGAATCTCCTGCCGCCCGCCTTGGAAGTCCACGCCGGAATTGACATCGCTGCGCGAGTGATCGCCGGCCACCTTGTACCAAAGCGAGCCGACTTTGCAGAAGCGCAAGTGCTTGGCCGACCCGCCGAATCCATCCGGCCGGTAGGCGACGCCGCGCCGCTCGAACATGCCCGTCGTGGGCGGTGGCGGTGGCGGTGGCGGTGGCGGGGGATCTACAACTGCCGTGCCAGCAGTGAATGCCACGCCGGCCAGCGTCGCCGCAGGCGCGGTAGCAGCCGCACTCAGCACGCCCGTTGCCGGGTCGAGTGTCACTCCTGCCGGCAGCGGCTTGGTAGCTCCGAATGGCCGCGCCGCGCCCGTGTAGTACTGCGCCAGCGACGCCGTTGCCCCGGCAGCAAGCGTGATATTCGGCACAGCCGCCCAGCCTGCTGCCGGGTTGGCCGGCGGCCGCTTGACGACCTCATACGTCACTCCGGCGTCAATCGTGACGACGATGCGCGGCATGGGCTACCCGAGCTGCGCCAGCGCCGCAGTGCGCGCCGCGTCGTCGGCTGCGTCGGCCGTTTCCGCGGATTGCAGATACGCCTTCGCCGCCGTGATCTTGCGCGACAGCTCCGCTACCTGCGCCTGCAGAACGGCGATCTGCGGATCTGCCACCGGCGGCTGCACCACCTCGACCGTGATTCCTGCGTCTACCGAAATCGTGACTTGTGCCATGTCAAATTTTCTTGCCCGTTCCGTTAGTAAGCGTGAGGATTGCCTTTAACGAACTGAGTCCCATGCTAGGCATTGGTACTCCTCGGTTTAATGCGTTATGCCAGAGTGAATACGCCGGAAGAATTCGGAGTAATTGTAAGCGTATTCCCCGACGTTACCGTGAATGCTGCCGTTGACAAAGTGACGAAGCACAGCACCTTGCCGGCGCCGGCTCCCGTGGAATTCCGGATAACGGCATACTTGATATTGGTCAGGTTCCCGCCGTTGGCCGTGAAAATCAAGCCCGCCGTCGTGTAGGTAAACTTGTATTGCTTGGCCGATGTTCCCACCGTCCATTTCCCGGTTGCCGGCCCGATATTGCGCCCAGCCGCCACATAGCCACCCGTGGCCGATATCTCCCCCGGGATGGACGCCCAGGTAGAACGGGTGGACAAGACCAGAATCGCCGCCGACGCCGATACCCGGTGCAGACACATCTTGAACACACCGGCACCGAGCGTTATTGTACCGGCTCCTATGTACTTCTTGGCTTTCGCATAAATCTTGAAGGTTCCGGCCGCCATGCTTACTCTCCTTGTAGTTTAGAGCCCGTTACCAATATGTGATTCAGCAACCCGTCGCCATAGGTTGCGATTTCCATCTCGTCGCCCATGAACTTGATGAGATCAATAAATTCCTGCGCCTGCGCCACCATCCACGGATGGCAACGGAAGATGCGCCCATCCGACACCGTGACCGGGACAATCGGCGCATCGTCGTTTTCCGGCTGAGAATAAGCATGATGAATGCCATTGATGCAGGAGTCACAGCCGAACAGGTGAAACCGCTTGAACCCAAGCATCCGCAGCAACGGCAATGCCCGCAGCAGCACCGTGGACCCGCCGGGTATCCCAAACCATAATTCGTATTGCTCGTTTAGGATGTCTTTTACCTCCTCTGCCGTCGTGTGCCAGAGATAGGTTCTATCCTTGGGCAACCCGTCCAGCGTTGCCGGGTCTACCTGCGAAGCCACCAGGTATTTACAGTCATCAACGACCGGATGCGTGAAGCGGGCATTGAACGGTCGCGCATCCACCACCACGACCGCCGATGGCTTCAGGTCGCGTTCCAAGCACCAGTTATAGGCACCATTGAGGCAGATCAGTTTTGTTCCCTGCTCGCGCAGCGCCCGGATATCGTCCTCGTGCTCTGCCAGTGACGGACCGCCGCCGACAAGCATTACCTCGACATAGTTTGCCTCGTGCGGCGTTACTTGTTGCCAACCCTGGGCTATGTTGTGCTTTACATTGGCCCGTATCTGTTCCTGCTCAATATTCAGGATGCCATGCTCAACAATGGACGTGCCATCCATCCAGGCCGTGCAATAGATGCAGCAGTCATTGACATCTTCCATGGACCAATGCACCACCGCCGACAATTCCCCTAGCCGCTCGATCCACCACGCCATCGGCTTGACTGTCAGGTGCAGCGGGCCATCGGACAGCATCTTGCCCAGATTGTCCCGCACCGTGCTGATATTGAAGAACACATGCCTAGACGCAGACAGTATGTTCTTCAGCACCGTCATCACATCCTGTTCCGGGATGTGCTCCAGCACGTCGGTACAGTAGCCGTAGGCCGCGGCAAATGGTACAGGCCGGGTCAAGTCGTGCATGTGAAACTTGATCCGGTCCGGCTGTCGCTCGCAGGCTTGCCGCACCTCGGCATCCAGGCAGTTATCGGCAAAATCCAGCATGGTTACCCTCATGCCGCCGACCAGAGCCAGCATCAACCCACCCCGCCCGGTGCCGCAACCGAAATCTATGATCTCGGCATCATGCTTGGGCTTGGCTTGGGACAGGAACAACAGCGCCTTGGCCTCGCCCGGGGCGTCTGCGCGATATGCCTCGTTCTGCCATATCTTCCGATACCGGTCCTGCTCCGGATTGACCGGCCGAATGCTTACCGCCGGCTGATACCCCAGCGCCCCTACTGCGTCGGTCACTAGGCTGCCCTTTGGAATGGCGCAGCCCCGCTGAACCGCTGCCGTTTATCGATCCCGTTCACGTCGGACAGCAGAGATTGATACGTGGATTGCACCATGGACATACGCGGATCGTTCATCGTGTACGCGGTCATCCACAGCAGAGTCCCCGTCAGGTACAGGTCCGGGTATGCCGTCAACAGCCAATTAGTGGAATTCGTCGCCAGGTCGGGAATCTTCTTATAGTAGTCGATCTGGATGGTATACGTTGTGTCCGGAGCTGGAGCCAACTGAATCTGGTTGCCAATGAGCGTATACCCCAGCGGCTTGTCCGTATTGTTGCTGTAGCGCCGCGATGCTTCCCCGGCATCGAGCAGCTTCAGTTCCACGTTGGGCGTGGTCGTCAGAAACAGCCGCCGCATTTCCAGATAGTCGGTTGGCAGCGCCATGTATTCCGTGGCCGTGGCATACGCCCGCTGCTCCATGTTCCGATTGCGGATCGTGCGCTGGAATTGCGCCTCCGCCAGCGTCACCCCGTCCACAATGGGCGTCGTCAGGTCCGAGCGCGACAGGAAGCTGGCAACTGCGGCTTTCAGGTTGGTATAGGTGTCAAGCGCCATGGGTCGATCCTGTAATGGGCAGCGGTGCCATTAGGTTGGTCAAGCAGTCATACCACTCCACGCCGTATTCCTGCGCCTCATAGCCCGGGAAGCAGGGCGTGCCAATCGTGTAGTGGGCCAGATCGCAATCGGCTTTGCCGTATTCGCCAACCAGATGATTCCAACTGTGCGGCAGATCCCCGACCTTTTCCGGAAGCAGCCACTCAAACCGATGCAGGTATGATCCGGTCGCCTTGCTGACAAAATCCGGCGTCAGACAGCGGTGCGGCGAGTACCCGCAGTTCCATAGGATGACGGACGACCAGTTCTTGCCCGGGTAGTCCTCATTCCTCGCACCGAGATACTTCACCGGGTGCTTGGTCTTGTAGTCGTGCTTGACCACCTGCACGCCCACATCCAGCCGGCGCAACGCCCACAGCTCGGCGATGTCCGAGCGCACAATCATGTCGCCATCCAGGTACAGCGCCGGGCCCTGCCAACTACACAGCCACGGGATCAGAAAGCGCGAATAGATGAAGGCGTTGCTGCCGTCCGTGTGCGTCTCTGCATACAGCCCGGCGATGTTGGGCAGGGCCAGCGGCGTAATCTGGAGCGGGATGCTGCTGTGCTCGATCAGCGACTGCGAACAGACGTGATAGGCGACTGATTCTCTGGGGTCATATCCGATGAAGATGCGCGCTATCTCGGGCGTTCTCACAGACCCGCCATGTCAGGCCGCCACGCAGGCTTCGCAGCCCGTACCGGTCACATCCTTGGCCAGATGGGAACGGCGCAGCATCTGGAAGGATGCGCTGTTCCAGCCCTCCGCAAAGCTCGTCGTGTTCAGGTTTGCCATAGCCAGCCCCCCATCCAGTCCCGTCCCGAAACAGCAAGCGGCGAGCATCCCGTCGGCCGTGACGTGGGCTTCGGTGAACACCGCCCAGCACGGCAACGGCTCGGCGCGCATGTTATCCAACCGCCCAGGGTTGCCCGGCCGCGGCTTCCATCCCGCCTCTTTGCTGGCCCCGCTCATGCCGTACAGCGGCAGCCAATAATGCTCATCCACCACCGGCGCTATCTCGTCCACGACCGCCCGCATCTTCTCCCCCTGCTCGCCATCGAAGGCAATGGACGATGCGTATAGCTTGCAGGAATAGCCGCCCGTGTCCCGAATGGTCCGGGCCATCCGGATATGATGCTTGACCCGCTCGAACACGCTCGGGGATACCTGCGCCACCTCGGCTAATTGCTCCCCATCGTAGAAGTTCAGGCTGAACTTGAGCGAGTCGAGCCCGGCCTTCATTGCCGCCTCGACGCGCCCGGGGGTGGCTATGGCCCCGTTCGTAGTCAGAAATACATACTCGAACCCGATAGCTTTGCATTCGGCGATCGCCTCCGCTAACCACGGCGTGCTAAACGGCTCGTTGATGTAGAACAATCCTATCTCGCGCACCCCGGCCGCATGGGCTTCCCGGGCGATGCGCGAGAACATCTCCCGGCTCATGTCGATGTGGTCATTCTCCCGGATCGAGCGCACGCAGAACGAGCATTTATAGGCACAGCGGCTATTTAGCTCGATCTTGAGACTGATCGGGGCTGGTGCGACCTCCTGCAGCCATTTGTCTTTAACGTGGACGACGTTATCAATGCGCTGCGTGATTGTCATACAGTCCCATCCTATGGGCAAACACAGGCATCATGGCTTTGCGCTGCGGCCCCTTGAAGTGATATACCCGGATCAACTTGCCTATGTCGGTTTCGGTATCCGGAGCATAGTTCCACTCGCGGCTGCGCAACTCCCGCACCTTGTAACGTGGGGCCACGTCGCGCAACGCGATCTGGTCGCCATACCATGCTTGCCTGATAGCCGGCATGGCTTCCACCGCAGCAGCACAATCGCGCATGAATTGCTGATTGCGCACGAACATGACCCCGCCGTTGTACGGCATGGCCACGGGCACAGTTTCCCGATGGGGAAATATCATGTGCCTTTCCCGCCACGACAAGGAAACGTCCTCGGTCCCGAACCCATCGCCGATATCCCGGACAATCAGCATATCGGTATCCAGCGACACATAGGGCGGCTCGATCTCTGCCAGCCGCCTGCAGCGCCAGAGCATCCCCGGCGCATCCAGGGGCTTGCGCTGGATCGCGTCCACCCCGGCCACCTCGGGCGCTACCTCGTCCGCGAGTTGGAGCACTTCATAGCCCAGCGCCTTGCACGACCGCACCATCAGACTGGCGCAGGAGATATCCTTGCCCCATTGCGTAAATACCACTTTCAAGGCGATACGCGCACCATCTGGGTCCACCCGCCGCCGGCAACCGGGTCCTTGTGCGTATGCACCGAATGCGGCAGATCGCGCACAATCAGGTTGCAGCCGAACTTGCTGATATCCGGACCGCGACCCTGTTCGTCGCTGGTGTAGTAGTCGTCGAACCACACTTCGGCATCGGGCAGCAACAGCCGCTTGACGTTGTTCCAGTCGCTGCGGATGGTGTCGATGCTGTGCCCGCCGTCAATCCACACAAAATCCACCATCGTGGTGAACTCGGCCAGCGTCTGCCGCGTATTGCCCTTGTGCAGATGGAAATTGTAGCCCTTGAGCTTGGCCGCGACCGTCGCCAGGCTGTCATTGCTGCTCTTGCTGTTCTCAGCCTTGATCATTTCCGGCGTCATGTCCTCGAACAGGTCGAATCCGTGGTATTCGGACTCGGGCGATACCTGCAGCATCTCCAGCGCCCGGATGCCCTTCCACGTCCCGACTTCCAGGATGAACATGGGTTGCTTGCGATACACCCGGTCGATCAAGTAACGATATCTCATGCCGCCTGCCGAAAGATGTTTTCCTTGCTGAACTCGCCCGTCTTGCGATTGCCCTTCAAGTGATCGATATAGCGCGCGATATCGGTCTTGGCCATCGGGTGCATATCCTTGTCGAACTCGCCGGACAGGCTGTGCGTGCGAATCAGCCCCTCTTTCTCGAACCGGCGCACGGTCAAATCCATCAGGTAGGCATCGCACCATTGCGGCAGCGTCTTGAACGCATCCGACTCCAGCCAGCGCACCCACATCTCCATGAATGCGCGATGGTTGGGGTTGCTGCAGTCGCGGATGACAAAGCCGGTTTCGGTCGATGTCCCTATGCGCTTGTACATCGCCAGATAGTGGCCCTGCGGCAGCATCTTCTCGACGTACCCCTTGGGGATGCGCTTGTACGTGATGCAGTCCGCATCCAGCCACAGCGCCAGCCCCTGATAGTCGTGCAAGGCATCGTAGGAGGCGAATACCTTGTTGCTAAAGCGCACGACATCCCACATCCACCACACGGCCTTGTAATGCTCGTATCTACGCTTGAACGCCGCCGCCCGGGGCACCGCCTCGATGCGCCGGCATTCCACCCGCGGGTTATCCAGGTCGAAGCCCTCCGCGTACAGGATGAACTCCGTATCCTTGGGCCAGAACTTGAGCCCCTCCAGCCACCGCTCGCCGTAGACTTCCCAGCCCTGCTTATGCACCGTGGAAATTACGCGCATAGCAGCTCGTACTGGTAATCAACCCATTTCACTTTGTGCATTTCCTCTGCGTTCCAACTAGCGTAGGTCAGCCCCGCCGCCATCTCCAGCCGCGCATCCGAATATTCCGGCGTCTCGATGTCCTCCAGTTTGCCGGCGCACACGGGCCACGACGGGCAATGCTCGGTACTAAATACCGGGATGCCCATCAATGCCGCTTCGACCCCGGCCACGCTGGCATAGGTCACTACGGCCCAGGCATCCTTGCAGAACTCGCGCAGGGACGATAACTTGCCCCACTTGGTCGCCACCGGCCGCGCCGTGATCTGCTCCAGCCGGCTTATGGTCTGCATCAACCAGCCTTCGTTGCGGTAATACGCCGTCTGCGCACCGGTCGGCGGGATAAGCACGATCTCCGTGCCCGTCTTGCGCCATGGCTCGAGCTTGACGCCCCACAGATCGATCCTGTCGGTCGGCCGGCCCAGCAGCCGCGTTAGATGCAGCCCATTGCGCACCGCCCGGAAGTTACTGCGATCCCAGCCGCGATTGAAATAGGCATGATCCAGATACAGCCATTGCCGCTGCTCGTAATTGCAGATTCTGGCTTCATTGTCCTTGATCCCGAACACGATATGCGGCGGCGACCCGCCTTGTTGCTTGGCATCGCTCTTGATCCACCCCGGCAACGAGCCCTTGGTGTACGAGGTGAAACTGCGCTTCACGCCGCCTTCTGTTCCCGATGCTGCAACAGGTCTGCCGTCAGCCGACTGACCGCCGGCCCCCAATCTGTCTCGCCGGGAGCCTGTCGGTACAGGTGTACGCTGTCCGGCGGATACCAGATCATCCCGTCCCCGCAGCGATAGGCATAGCGCCACTGGGCCACCGACGGGACCAGCACATACGCCTTGCGCCCCAGCGCCCCACAGACATGGGCTACCGTAGTCGTCACCGTCACCACGTCATCGAGTGCGGCGATGAGCGCAACCGTATTCTCGTAATCATCCAGATTGACCGGAGGACACACGATCTGCTGCGGATTGTCGATATTCCAGCGACTGATTTCCAGCCGCTGATCGTTGTAGGACAGGTCGAACACCGTCCCGCCCGAGCGCAGGACCGGCGCCATGTCGGACAGGTCCATCGAGCGCAGATGCGTCTGTGTGTTCTGAATGCCGCCCTTCCAGGCTATCCCCACCCACGGCCGCGGGAACGCTGCCAGCCACTGCAACCACTCGTCTACCTTTTCCGGCTTGACCTTGAGATAAGCCCGGCGCGGGAAATCCACCTCGGTATTGCGATACCAGTTGCCCAGGTAGCTGATATGCACGTGGGCGTCGATCTGCCGCTCCGTGCCGATACGCTCCAGCGCCCATGCCTGCTGCTCGTCCTTCAGCGTGCCGATCACGGTAACCATGGGGAACGTTCGTTCCATCAGCGTGACCAGCCGCGGGGCGCATTCCAACACGACCTCTTTGCACTCTTCCGCCAGTTGCGGCAGGCACTGGGCGAACATGATGATGTCGCCCACCCCCTGATCTGCCTGCACCGCTACCGTCTTGCCGCTCGTCCCGTCCCACATCGGCTCTTCCTGCTCGGGCGGGTTATAGACCCGGATCGGCAGATGCTTGCCGTACAGGTATTTCGCATCCCGCCAGGCATCTTTCCAGCGCCCCATCGACAGGTGCGCGAAATTGGCAGACACCCGGCCGATATAGTTGTCCGGATCTATCTCCAGCGCCTTGTCGCACCACTCCAGCGCCTCGCGCCAGCGCCCTTGCTGCAGATACGTCGCCCCGATATTGGCCAGCGGCATCGGGTCGCCGGGATACATCTTGTGCGCAACCTGCATCGCCTCTCTCGCCTCGTCCCAGCGGTTCAGGTCGTGCAGGGTGGCGGCATAGGTCATCCACAGATTAACCTGTCTTTGCTCCTGCGCCAGCGCCCGCCGTAGCACCTGATACGCCAGCCCCAGGTTGCCCAGCCCGCGCATGGTGGAGCCCATCAGGTAGAGCGCCTCGGGCCGGTCCGGATCGTCGTTTAAGGCCGCGTTCAGCAGGTTCCACGCCCGTGGCCACTCTTCCCGGGCCACCGCCGTATGCGCCGCCTTCAATACCTCAGTCAGATTTGACAACGTGCACCTTGTTCGTCGTCTTGAGATACTTGTAATCCGGATGGTTCAGCAACTCGAACACTCGCTGTTTGTGCTCCGGGTTATCCAGAATCACGCCGTACTTGTTCAGCCATTCCACCTCGACAATGGCCGGGACGCTGGCGTATTTCCACCAATCGTTCTTGATCCCGCGCCGCGTCTTGTCCTCGTCCGCCGCCTGCCGCTTGTTCGCATCCAGCACCGCGGCAACATCCTGCTCATGCGTCATCGTCACGCTGTCCGTGGACGCCTGATACTCCATATAACACGACACGCCCCGGATGGGGTCATAGTCCAGCAACCGTTTAGCCATGAAAAACGGGGCCAGATTGCTCCAGCCCCGCCAGGTTACCCAGACACGGATTAGCTGATACCGACCGCCTTGGTATTGGCCAGCGGCGTGCGCGCCACCAGCGTCCATTCGGCCAGGATCGTGCGCCGGTCCGCATCGCCCACCTTCGCCACGTCCACGGTCTGGAACGGACGCAGATACGCGACATCCCAGGTGCTCATATCGAGCGCGAAGCAGTAGCCGGAAGGCATCCAGCGACTGATTTTGAGGTTATGCGACCCGAAGCTCGACACGTACACATCCGCCGCGCCAATGATCTGCGCCTGCGCCCGACTGTTGACATCACGGAAGCGTGTCGCCAGCCCGGTAAAGCCGCTGATCGTGCTATAGACCGACGCCGTGCAGAGCACCGTATCGACCTCGCCGCCGCAAGACCACGCCTGCTGCAGCATGCTCTTCAGGTCGGCTTCCAGGAACGCGGTCGCCGACGACCCGACCCCCGGCATCGTCGCCGTAGCGAATCCGGACACCGGCGCCGTGGTCGAGAACCCGGCCGCGGCCTGGCCCGTTAACTTGATATGGTTATTGGTATAGAGCCAGTTCGGCACCCCCGCAGACACCCGCGGCGTCGTGGACGTGCCCGCCGATGCCGGGTAATTGCCCAGGATAGCCGTTTCGATGTTGCGCTTCAGTTCCTTACCGGCCCGCGCCGTGTGATAGGCGAACAGATCGTTCATGCCGGCATTGGTCACCGCCCGCGTGGTGCCCGACACTTCGAAGTCCACCCGGTTGATACAGGTGTAGTTCTTGAGCCGGGACGGCGGGGTGCGCGCCACTGCCGAGAATGCGTCGCCTTCAATCGCCGTCGTGGCGCTGGCCGCGGCGAGCGCATCAGTCAACCACTCGTGCGTTGTCGATTTACAGGTCTTGCGCCCCGCCGTGGTCAAGAAGATGGTGTCCAGCGGAGAGATATCGTAGATGATGTCCTCCAGATCCTCGCGCAGCGAACCGCCCGAGAGATCGTAGGACTTGGATGCTGCAACTGTTGCTGTCATGCTGTCCTCATTTCAGTTTAGCCAGCAGTGCGGCCGCATCCTGCCATGAGCCCGACTTTTTGAGGGTCTGGCGCATCTTCTGCAACCGTTGCTGATCCGATGATTGCGTTGTGCCAGCCGCTCCCGGCTTGGCCGTAGGTGGCGCCTGGCGTGCCTGTTTCATTACCGTAGCCTTGCTGGCCTGCAGCTTGTCGTACTGCAGCGCCTTCCACAGGGTGTTGACATAGCGGGCGTCCCGGATACTGTTCATCTCGTCCGGCTGATAGCCTTCCTTGATACCGTATTGGGCAATTTCCTGCGCATCGGCCTGGAACTTGGCCTGATCTCTCCAGCGCGGATTGATCTGCGCCAGCTTCTGCGCCTCTGTGCTCAGGATCTTGTCGGCCGCCTGTTTCTGCCCCTGCAACACGCTTTCCGCTTTCTGCCGGTACTGCCCGGCTGCCGCATTGAAGCCCTGCACGAGCTGATCGTACTGCGCCCGGTGCTTTGGATACTCCAACGGCTCTTGCGTCGCCAAAGCCACCCAATCCACGTTCTGATAGGGTTGCAGGGACCGCTCGAAAGCCTTGACTTGAGCCAAGTCATCCGCCAGAGCAATCTGGATCTGCATGACTTGTTGGCTCAGGTCGAGCGCCTCCTGCACCTGCTTTTCCTTGGCTGCAACAGCTTGCGTCTTTTGCGTGTAGTCAAAGCCTTGTTGCGCGAGTTGAATCGTTTCCGCCCGGGATAGCTTGTGCTGTTTCCCGTTATGGACGATCTCGAACTCTATATCTGCAGCAGACTGCTGATCCTCGGCCGGCTCTTCCTCGGCGGCGACTGCCTCGCCCTCGGGTGCCTCTTCCGCAGCTTGGCCCTCTGCGACTTGCTCCGCTTCTGGTGCCGGCGGTGCTTCGGCTGGGGTTGGCTCTTCCTTGGCTGCTGTTCCCGTTTTCGCGTAAAACGAGATCAACCGTGCTTCCGGCGTTGCCTCTTCCGCTTGCTGGAGTCCCGTATCCGGGTTGCTCTCTGCCATGGCTTACTCCTTGTTAGCGAAACGCAGACCGGATCCGTTGCGGCACCGATTTCCTGCGTTCCTCTTGCTTGATCTCTTCTACTGCCACTATCCCGTCCTTGATGATGCGCTCCAGGTGCGAGCGCGCCTTGCGCGCCGCAATGAGCCAGCCGCGGACCTCTACCGCCTTGTCCCGGTCCGTGCCGGGATCGGCCAAGAGCGCCACCAGCACCGCATCGTAGTGCTGCCAGGATTCGACCAGCAGCGGGTGCTTCAGCAATTGCCGGGCATCCTCGCCGCGCTTGACTTGATCGTAGAGGTTCAAATTGCTCATTGCGTCATCGGCTGCTGCTGATAGCGTTGCAGCGTGCCTTGGCTCCGCTGGTGCTCGAGCTCCATTTCCTTGAGCCGGATCTGCGTCTGCGCCTGCAGCTCTGCCTCATAGCGCTTGATCGCCATGTCGTTTTGCATCTTCTGCTGCGCCAGCTCGTATTCCATCTGCGCCGCCCGCTGCTCCTGCGCCATCTGGTTGGCGGTCTGCCGTTCATCCAACGCCGCCTTTTGCTGCATCGTTTCCCGGTCCATCTGGATCTGCGCCTGAAACTTCTGCACCTCCATCTGCGAGGTATGCTGCAACTCGGCCTGTTTACCCTGCTGCTTGATCTGCTCGACTTGCACCAGCGGGTTAGGCTGCGGCGGGGGCTGCACCGCCTGCCCCGTCTGCGGGTCGCGCTTGGGCTCCTGCAGGAATTGATCCGGGTTGCGATAGCCGGCAATGCGCAATACTTCCTTGCCGTAGTTGTAGAACTCCTCGGGTCCGCAGAGTCCCATCTGCGCCCCTTGCTGCATCAGCGGGCCGATCATCTGCAACTTCGCCATCTGCGAATCAGGACTGCCCGTGCCCAGCGCCACTGTTAGGGTAAAGTCGGTCCGGTTCACCCACTCCCGCGGATCGGTCTGCGTCCACTTGTTCTTGAGCTTGATCTGTAGCGGCTTGGTGCTGTGCTTCTGCGCAATGGCGTGGACGAGCAGGAATAGATCGCGCACCCCGCCCGACAGGCAGCGCGCAATCAGTTCCAGCCGCTGCTGGCCGGCGTTCATCATCAGGCTGGCGCCCGTGGCCGTCCGGTTCAGGGCATTGGGATCGAGATTGCCCTGATTAACCCGCGCCACACCCGTGCGCGTTTCCTTCAACTGGTTGATGAATTCCATGGCCTGCAGCGCGGAAGAGCCCATGTCCGACGTGGGCACCGGCATGGCCACTTCGCCCGGATTGCCCTCCACCCGCTTGATGCCGCCGGGGCGCGACACCAGAAAGTCGTCCAGATTGACGCGGTTGATGTCCACGACCATCTGATTGCTGTTGTTCAGGTACAAGTTATCCAGATACTGGCGCAGGATCGTGGTATTCAGTTCGGCCAGATCATCCAGCATCGACGCATAACTGATGCCGACATGGCTGTGCGGGTAGAATATGGGCGAGAAGCAGGCTATCGGAATCATGTCCGCTTCTTCCTTGTGCAGTATCGTCTTGCCGACCACGCACACCCGCCATAGCGTCTGCTTTTCCCCGCCCATGGCCAGGCGCATCCAGGTCTCGCGCAGCGTCACCACGCGCCGCGTGGCATCGCTCGGGCTGTCGTCGTCTACCGTCTGCTCCTGGAACCGCTGCCGCGCCAGATACTCCGGGTTGTGCATCTCGTGCTGATCATCCCCGACGTCATCCTCGATCTTGTAGCCTAGCTCGCGCAGTTCCCCGATGGAGATCAAGCGGCGATGCTGCACAAAGTCGGCACTGGCCAGCGACGTTTCCCGTTGCCGGCTCGAAACCAGGATCTCGTCCGGCGGGACGGCGCAGATCGCCACATACTCGTCCGGCCGCACGCGCTCTACCTTGAGATCGTGCAGCATCGGCTGCGGCTGCGGTCCCGCGCCCGCTGCAGCCGGTTGCGGCACAGGGGCAGCGAACGGGTCCGGATATTCGTTGTGCTCGACGATCTCGATATCCTTGTCCTGCATCAGCATGGTGGCCTCTTCGTCACTCATGCCGGTATAGCGCTCGACCACGATATTGGTCTGTTTCTCCCACCACGTCTTGATGTAGCCGTTGCCCAGCAGCAGCGCATCCTTGAATGACTGATACAGCACCGAGAACCCGTCGTTCTTCACCATGATGTAGTGGTTGACCACATCGGTTTCGGTCTCGGCGCCTTGATCCTCGGGCGCTACCGGCTCGAACCGGCCCACTTCCTCGCCCGACAGGAAGATGCGCGCCAGCGCCGGCATGACACCCTCGACCGCGTCGGCAATGTCGTTGCTGACAACCTGCGAGCGCCCCTCCTGCTCGGTGCCGTAGGGTTGGCGGTTGAACCGCCGCATCGCCTCGGCCCGCACCCCGGCCAGTTCCCCGGTCGCCCAGGAGATCGCCGTCTGCTCCTCCTGCTCGATAGCCCCCAGCATGTCCTCGTCGGACCATTTTCTATCGGATGCCATTTAATGATGATCCTTGCCAGGGTTGGGATTGGCTGGGAGTTGCAACGCTTCCAGCCGCGCATAGATGTCCATCAATTGCCGGTAGATAGCCTCGATCACGTTCGTCTGCGCATCCAGCCGGCGCTTTAGCTCGCGCACCAGTTGGGCGTCGGTCATACGATGCCGGTGTTGTTATAGGCAATGGGCGCCATGCGTTCCTCGTTGCGCATACTGTCGGCCACGATCGCCATGTAGCGGAATGCGTCGGCGCCGTGGCTGAACTCGTCATGCACCGGCGCCCCCGGCTCGCCCGTCGTCACCGGGATACTGCGCCGATAGCGTTTCAGGCACTCGATCAGGCGCTCGGCCTTGGCCTTGTCGAACCATGTCCGTTTGAGTGCCATGCGCGCGACCTTGATGCCCTCTTCTATCGTCAGGCCGGGCACGATCTGTGTGCGCCAGCCCAGTTTGCGCATGATCTCCTCGACGCTCTTGCCGTGACCGGAGAGCGTCTTGTGCTTGGCATCGTGCGGCAGGTATAGCGTGCCCCAGTTCATATGCTTGTTCTTGAGCTGGGCCGAGTAGTCGTCGAGCGTGCGGTGCGTATCCTCGATATAGTCGATGATACGAACCTCACTCATGTTGCGCTGGCACAGGATCAGGCTCATCTGGTCGTTGAAGCCCAGATCGGCCACGACGTGCACCTTCAGCGCCGGATCATAGGGCAGGTTGCAGAATTGCCCCTTTTCCTGCGCCTGCGTCAACTCGTTGGCATAGATCGCACCGGATACCGCGGCCCGGCAATTGCCCTCCCAGATGTTCCCGTAGTCCTCGGGCTGGGTGCGCTGGCAATACAGGCGCTCTTCCTCGAGCACCCGCGGGAACCAGGGGTTATCTGCGTAGCCGATCTTGACCACGACCGCATTGGGCGGCGGATCAACCACAAAGCGGCGATAGGTTTCGTCAGTATCCAGCTCCGGGTTGAAGCTGACCCAGATTTCGCTGTCGTTCTTGCGAATGGTCGGGATCAGGATGACCCACGACCGCTTGGACACTACCTGCGCTTCTTCGACCCATACGATGTCAATACCCTCGTAGGACTTGATCGATTCTACTGTCTGATCGGCCAAGCCTGAGAATATGAACTCGCTGCCGTTCTTGCCCTTGATCGTGGTCGCCAGGACTTCATAGAAGTAGCCTAGCTCAAGCTGCTGGATCTGGTCTCCCAGCAGCTTATGGACGCTGTCCTTGATCGACTTCTGCACTTCCCGGGTACACAGGATGCGCAGCGGCCTGGCGGCTGCCATGACCAGCAGCGCCCGTGCGAAGCCCCAGGATTTAGCGCCGCCGCGGCCGCCGTAGCAGACCTTGAACCGGGCAGGCTGGAACAGGAATTCTAATTTGGGCGGAAACCGGACGACAGTCTCATTGCCCAAATAGCACCCTCACGCTGTGGTCGATCTGGATCGGGGCACCATCCGGGTCGCCGCCGATGATCTGTGCGGGCTTGCCTTCGAGCCGGTCCCAGACCTCACGAATAGCCCATTGCTCGCCGGCAATAGCGGCATCCACAGCGCCTTGCGCAACCATGTTCATGCCGACTGACAGATCACCCTCGCCAGCACGGGCCAAGGCCCGGCGCAGGGCATCGGTCAGCGGCCGGCCCTTAGTAGCGTTGGTATTGCCTACAGGTGCGCCCATTTTTGTGTCAAACAATAACCGACTGATTCACTTGTTTGTTAGTGAGCACTAACTAGTTGTCCGTTCATGCCCGTTTCGGCGTTTTGACGGTTTTCATGGCTGCGGACAGCAGTCCCGGGCCAGCCGGGTGGCTGTGGCCGAAGCCCATGCTGACGCCGCTGCCGTCCACGCTGCCCTTGGCCTGCATATCCGGCATCTTGGCCCGTCCGACCGGCTGGGCGAGGTTGGGGTCGAAGTTCTTGACCTTGAGTTTCTTCGCGCCGCGCACTTTGGGTTTGGCCATTTAGCAGCCTCGTCCCTTGCCCTTGCCGCCGCCTATCTTGCCCTTACCCTTTTTCGCCATTGCCTTATCTCCGAAGGTAAAACGGCCTCCGCACCGCGGAAGCCATTATCGCCTGATGGGCTCATGTGAAGCCAAGTTGTGCTTGCCTTATACACAATATCTGGGCTGTTGGCAAGGGGTTGAATGGGCTATTTAGTTGTTTGTCGCGCATTTCCAACACTCGCCCCAGATCGTCCCGGGCCTGTTCCAGCGTCTTGTCCCAGCCGTGGGCGCGCAGCTTGACTTTGAGATGGAGCCGGACCAGGCGGCAGGCAATCCGCGGGTCGAGCCGGTGGACGTAGTGATAGGCCAGGCACACCCGGTGCAGCCGGAACAGTCGGGGATCGGCCCATGCCTGCTCGATGATCCAGGCATCGGCCACGTCGGCGACGTGCAGGGATTGGGGCGCGGACTCGTTCCAGGACTTGGCGCGGTAATACCCGTCCCAGATCAGGCTGACCGACTTGCCCGAGCGCCGCCGCCGCAGCACATAGCCCCAGTTGGCGCAGCGGGCGTCCAAGTCGGTCATAGTTTTGTCCAAGGCGGTAATTTCCCGCGCTTATATACTTTCGCGTTCGCCACAGCCACCCCGGTTTTCACGCTGGAGCGCTTCGACTATCTTGTGATAGAGGTAGTGCGGGTCATCCTCGGGGGTGGCTATCCACTTCTTGCCCCATAAGGTGAACTGCACCGGCTCCATGTATTTCTCTGCACGATCGCAGGCGTGGCGCGTCAGGCTAAACGAGCCCATAGCCGACAACTCCGGGGCTAGCTCGATCATGCCGCCTCCCTCGTCTTGGCCCGCAGTTCCAATTACCTGCCCCACTCGACCGTGCGGCCATTTTCCGTGAACCGGCCGGCAGGGAGCTTGCCAAACACGTCCGTAAAGGCGTCTACAAGGGCCGCTGTGCCCGGCATTTCCAGCCGGTTGCGGATACGGCGTGCCACCGCATCGGCGCGGGCCTGCAGGGCCATGGCGGCAGCCCGCTCGGCAGGGGTCATTTCTTCTTCAGACTGGCCAGCAGGGCGCGAACCGCATCCGGCATGACGCTGCGCTTACCCGGTTCGGGGATAGCCGCCGGCCGGTGACTGCTGCTGCTCTGGGTGTAGGCGCAGGGTAGCTCGTCCTCGAATCTCCACCCGTTGAGCCAAGTCGCGGCATGGGGTAGATAATCCAAGTCTTTGTCGGCCCAGACCCGGCGCCAGTCGGCCATGGCGATAATGGCCTGCATCCGCTGCTCCGGCTGAAGCTTGAGCCATGCCCGCTCAGCATCTTTGCGCGCGACCCGACGCGGGTAGAGCAACCAGAACGACGAGAAGATACATAGTTCGTCTTCTGTTTCAAACATTTCGCCGGTATGTTTATCCACCAGCTTGATATCAGCATTCATCTCGTACTCTCCCCCATAAGATAGAACGATATCAATATTGCCACCTGAAAGCCCCCCTACCCCGTTAAGGGTAAAGAGGAGTGCCACCCCGGTTTCCCGGTATCCGCTCTGCTCCGATGCTCCGAAGCCCCCGGCTCGCAGATTCAGCCCGCCGCCAGCCGGTTAAGGGAATTGCACCCCCGGCCAGTACCGTTTTCTCCCACGCCGCCCGGTTGGGCGCTTGCTATCGTGTGGGGTACGTAGCGCCCAATATTACCCGATCTTCCGCCCGATCAGCACCCGCACCAGCCGCCGCTTCGCCACCCGCCGGCCCGAATACACCCAGCGATTTGTCCGGATGGCGATGCCCCGGGCGTAGACCTCCAT
>OFRM01000091.1_pt1 | contig 37399 bp, 32 predicted proteins | sample 1543101 | NCBI WGS metagenome assembly OFRM01 (sample SAMN07774223, study PRJEB24372) | wastewater metagenome | isolation source: Exp Tend VB 0WW | collected 2016-02
TCTTTTCAAATATTTCTTTCTCGATAATATCCTTACTTACTGCCATCATTTTCCGGGAAATACTAATCACTTCACCTTTATAGGAAGTCATGGGTTCTTTTGGGGTTATAGTCATAGCACTAAAAGGTTGTGAAGTTGCTCCTTCGATCATAAGCTTGATATACATGGAATACTTTGGCAGCGTAACAAAATCTTCTTCATTAAATATTGGTTTAAATTCCTTTGCTACATGCTCGGCATCTTCTGCCCCAATTCTAAATGAGATCATAGTGCCTACATTCCCAAATATTGCAAACCGAATTTTTTCATGTAACTGCTCAATGTACTGGTGCGCCATAAACAAAGCAAGTTTGTACTTACGGGCTTCTGATAAGATATCAGCGAAGGATAATGAAACAAAGGAGTGCATTTCATCTACGAATAAATAAAAAGGTCTTCTTTGATCTTCCGGTATTTTAGAACGGTTTAATGCTGCAAGCTGTATTTGAGTTACGATTATACTACCAAGTATAGAGGCTGCATCTTCTCCGATTTCTCCTTTTGCAAGATTTACAATCAATATTTTTCCCTTGTCCATAATACATTGCATATCAAATGAGGCATTTTTTTGACCTACAATGTTTCGTAAAATGGAACTTGTTAGAAATACCCCTGTTTTATTCAGTATCGGCGTTATGGCCTCATTTCTAAGGGCAGGTGGATATTTATCAAATTCATTCTTCCAGAATGATAACGTATGTTGATTGGTTACAAAACAGAGAACGTTATTTCGGAAATAGGTATCAGTTAATAGGGCTTGAATATCAAGTAATGTTGCTTTAGGGGTACTCCAAAAGGGTAAGGAGAGTAAATCGCAAGATATACTCCATTCTTGGCCCCCAGGAGTCTGCCCATATTTTTTTGAAGGTTGATATCAATCCCGAAGCAACTAAGTGATGATGGGCAATATTGATTGATTTAAGAGGATTAAAGCCTATTGGGTAATCGGCATCTTTGGCGTTGAAATATACTACATCTTTAATTCGTTCTTTGGGTATATGATGAAGTAATATTTCTGACAGATCACCGTGAGGGTCAATGACACAGATGCCTTTGTCATGTTCTATATCTGATATTGCCATATTTAGAAGAAGGGTTGATTTCCCTACTCCTGTTTTACCTATAACGTAGATATGGCCTAATCGATCATAATCTTTAATCCCGAATCTTTTATTTTGGTTTCGCCAGTTAGTTATTCCTATGTAAGTAATATTTTCCATATCATAGTTGAATTATTTCATTCAACAACGTGGAAAATAAGTGAGGGTCTTGTGCTATTTTATTATACTATTTAGATAAAAAATTAGGGGCATTCTTTATTGGTTCAGTAAATGCTTTTTTCATTCTTTCTAATCCGTCAATTAAAAAATCATTCATTTTTTTATGATCTGCTTCGTCAAAAATACTAACACCATCTAACTGCCACTTAATCCTACAAGTAACCTTATCATCCATTCTGTCCCAATCGAGTTGTGCTCCAAAATCTTTTTCAATTTGTTCTTTCTTATTAAAGAAATAATCAAAGACTGCTTTATTTTGAGCTACTCCTTTATTTATATATATTTCTACTCTGGCATATGACCTAGTAACCACTAAGTTTATATTTACTCCACTTACACCAGAACCTATACCGATCCAAGCATCCTTACTAGGGCTTAAGTTAACACAGAGGCTATTTCTTTTATTCACTTCTTTTAAGAATTCGGTCCAAAATTCATACCTGACTGAATATCTACTTTCTAACTCTTCTTGATTGCCAATTTCTTCTCTATTCTTTGATGCAATTTTTATAATATAATCTTCAGCTTCTTTGATAGGTATAATCTGAGAGAAATCTAATAAATATTTTTCTCCTAGCTTATAAGGTGTAACTTTAAAACATTGAACTTTCAATCCGAAGTTAAGGAGCCACAGGATAGTTGAAGTCACTTCTTTTCTAAACTCGTGAGCAACCATTATAAGTCTTTGACTATTACCAGTATTTAATTTCTCTTTGAAATCTTCATCATCAAAAAAGTCTTCTAGCAACTGTTTAGCACTTTCCTTTATTCCATTCTTTTTTAAATAATCAGAAAAAATATCTTCAATGCCTTCACTAGTTAAGCTTGAACAATACGAAGCATACTTTAGTGACTGCCACACAACATTCCTACCAGTATCATCAAGTTTATTTTCAATAACAACTAAATTACCTCTTTTATCTAAAGCGAGAAGATCAAGTCTTTCATTTGTATCATCAAAACCAGCAAACTCTTTCTGAATAATGAGAAAATCTTCACCTAATGATAAAGGGTTCTTTGCTATCCATTCCTGAAGATGTTGCCGTTCTTTAAAACCTGCTGATTTAAAAGTTACTTCTTCAAGTTGTTCAATGTCATTCTTGTCCTTATTAATTAAATACATAGTATATTTTTAATGCAATTTATAATATTCTAAATAGACATTTGATACGTATAATCCATATGTTACTCCTTTTACCCAAATAATGCTATAATATATCTGTTGCTCCTTTAAAGTAACACTGTAGTCTACCAGTCTGTAGGCCATATGAAGTTCCCTTAAATGGGTAGGTGAATTGGGAAATCTGCGAGGATCCAAATACTTTTTATGACTAACTGCCAAAGGCGATTGGGAGATTTCATTAAGATTGTCGAATCTTGATCAAAACTCTTAGTCGCTTTTTTCATTGTCTAATCAGAAAATTAAGACCTGGAGTGTTATAAATTGTAATTTAGTATAATTAATATATATGATATACACAAAAAAAATAGAAGAAGCTATAAAGGTTTCCATTCAAACTCACGAATTGGATGAAAAGCAAAAAAGAAAAGGTAAAGATATTCCTTACATAACTCACCCGCTAACTGTTGGCTTAATACTTTCTCTAGCAAACGCAAGTGAGGATGTAGTAATAGCCGGGATACTTCATGACACAATCGAAGACAGTATCGAAGAAAAGAAAGTTACAAAAGAAATGATTGTTAATCAATTTGGAGACAATGTAATGAACTTAGTGCTCAGTGTCACGGAAGAAGATAAATCAAAATCATGGGAAGTAAGAAAGGCTGAAGCTTTAGAACATATAAAGGCATTCTCTCACGACTCTCTACTCCTAAAGTCTGCCGATGTAATAGCTAATATCAGAGAAATATTAGATGATTATAAACAGGATGGTGATGCTATGTTTAACAAATTTAATGCGCCTAAAGAAAAAATATTAGAATCATCAATAAAAACAATAAAAGCAATATTAGAAATGTGGCCAGAGAGTCCACTAGCTGAAGATTTAGCTGATCTAATAGAGAAATTTAAAACCTTAAATTCACCAGCAATAGATTATTATCTAACCTCAGATCAATTAAAGGAAAGACGTATAGTTTATGTCGCCTGTGAAGATGAAGAGAATTGCGGTTTTATTGTTGAGTTTAAATTTCCTAACTGCACCTTTTTCTATTGTAAAGAGCACAAAATGGGGTTTAACATCGATCTAGATACAGTAAATGATGCAGGAGTTGACTGTAAACAACATGGTAAAATGGAAAGATATAATGTACTAACAGAAGACAATGTCTGCCCTGCATGCAATAAAAATACTATGGCAGTCTTATCTGCCGGTATTTAGTTTTAAAACTATCAAGAAACCTTTTGTGTTCATTTACCCTCACTTAACTTAAAACTAAGTATTTATTACCATTTATTCACCAGTCAAAGGTTTCCTTACATCGCTCGAGATTCCTTAGTTGTATTGGGGAAATATGTAACTGGGTGAAAAATTCGAATAGTGTACGGTTAAGTCCACATTTTTAGCTTATTCGAACTGAGAAAAAATCCAATCATATTGTAATCCTAACTTTGAAACTTCACTTCAAAAGGATACATCCCCATTCCACAAGTGCCTTGGAGAGTAGTTACTGAAGGTGTTCCAAGGTCTATATCAGTAGTACCAGTTTGGGGAAGCACCTTTGATATATTCATACTAGGAATACGGATAGATGAGGAGCAATCAAAAGTCCCACTTGTATCAAATCGCAAGATAGTTGGTATACCTGCTTTAGCAATACTTGTTCGGGGTGAATAACCACCCTTGGCCTTTAATTCAATAATTTGTTTTCCATTTACGATAGTTACATTGTTCACTGGAGCACTATCGGTTTTAGAACCTCCACGAGTAAGCATAAGAGCTCCTCCAATTAAAACTACGGCTATAAGAATTGATATAACTGTCCCTTTCATAAAGTTGATTATACTAAAAATTAAATAATGGTGGTAGCACCCCAATAACGACTAAACTATTAAGGAGATTAAAAATAGCAAACATAATAACAATGAGACCTGCACTCTTAAAGAAGATCCCAGCTTTTGAACTCTTTTGAATACTGAAAGAACTAAAACTAATAAGAGCAAGCACAGGTAGTGTACCAAGAGCAAACGAAAGCATCGTAAGTCCTCCTTTCATAAAACTACCAGTTGATAGAGTGTATATTTGCATTGACTGAGTAAAACCGCAAGGCAAGAAGAATGTAACTATACCAACTAGGAGTGGAGTGAGAGTATGATTAAGTTTTGAAGCTCCGAGAGCGTGTTTTGATAAAAACCTCGGCATTCCAGGTTGAAGTTTCTTTGCCCAGGGAAATACATCAAGAAGATTTATTCCGAGAATAAGCATTACCAAACCAATTACCAAACTAAGTATAAACGTAGCTGAAGTGTTGAGTGTGAAAGCTGAACCTATAGCTCCAATAATTCCTCCAAGTACAAAGAAGGAAACAATGCGACCTCCATGAAATAAAAGTTGTGGTTTTACTTTGTCTCCTTCTTTGGCAAATGTTGCAGACATTGATAGAAGTAACCCTCCAACAACTGCCATACAAGTAGAAAGCGAAGCGATTATACCAATAACAAACGCAGTTCCATACGATACTTTGCTTGCGTTCACAAGATTTACTAATCCTATTTTTTGCAAAACAACAAACAAAACAGCAAATCCAATCGCTATAGGTATAGCAATTTTAAAATCACTCCAATTTACTTTTTTAATTTATTTTTCAACAGAAACAGTATAGCCGTGCTTTTCTAGTACTACAGTTAATTCCTGTGCAATTTCTTCTTCAGATTGATTACCAAAATTACCGGTAAGTTCAACTGTATTTGTAGTAAGATCAGATTTAGCTTTACTTACATGATGTATATCCAATAGTTCACTTTCAGTTAATAAAGTACATGCTTTGCAATGCATACCACTAATATGAAATGTATATGTTTTATCCATAATTATAATTTTTTAACTTTTAATCTTAATGAATTCCCAACTACGGACACGCTTGAAAATGCCATCGCCAATCCTGCAAATACAGGATTCAATAACCATCCAAATAATGGGTAAAATAAACCTCCAGCAAGTGGTATGCCGATAATGTTGTAGAAAAATGCCCAAAATAAGTTCTGCTTTATTCCTCTCATTGTGAGCTTAGAAAGACGGATTGCTTTTACAAGTTTTCCTATATCACCATTGAGTAAGGTAATACCTGCACTTTCAATAGCAACATCAGTTCCTGTTGCCATAGCAATACCTACATCTGCTTGAGCGATAGCAGGAGCATCATTTACTCCATCTCCTGCCATAGCCACTATTCTGCCTTCAGCCTGAAGTTCTTTGACTTTGTTTAGCTTATCTTCTGGCATTACTTCAGCTACGACTTCGTCAATACCAAGTTGCCCTGCAATATATTTTGCCGTGTTTTTGTTGTCACCCGTGAGCATTACTACTTTGATACCTAATTTATGAAGTTTTTCTACTGCATCTTTTGCTTCTGGCTTTATGGTATCAGCCACTAATACTATCCCAAGAACTTTCTCTTTAGTTGCAAGAATAATAGGTGTTCTGCCATTGATAGTTTCTTTTTCTATTAATGCTTCATCAAATGAGAGTTTAAGGTCTTCCAGTAATTTCGTATTACCTGCATAGTATAGAACACCATCAATGACTCCTTTCAACCCCTTTCCTTTAATAGCTTCAAAGTCAGTTACAGACAACAAACTTATCTTCTTCTCACTAGCATAGAGGGTTATGGCATGAGCAATTGGATGTTCAGATTTATTTTCTAGCGTTGCAAGAATAGAAATGATTTGACTGTCAATTTTATCAGATAGATTTTGTATTGAAGTAAGCTCTGGCTTTCCACGTGTAAGTGTTCCTGTTTTATCAACTACAACTGTATCTACTTTATGAAGTTTTTCGAGTGTTCCTGCATCTTTGATAAGGATGCCTTCTCGTGCTCCCTTACCAACGCCAACTATGATTGCAGTTGGTGTAGCAAGTCCTAGGGCACAAGGACAAGCTATAACTAGAATACCTACAAATGAAGTAAGACCGTAGGAGAGAGCGTGAGAGAAACCTAGATAGTGAGTGCCTATAAAAAGCCAAGCACCTAAAGAAACGAAAGCTAAAATTAGAACAATTGGAATAAAGATCGCTGATATTCTATCTGCTAACGACTGTATTGGGGCACGACTTCCTTGAGCTTCTTCAACCATTTTTATGATATGTGCAAGTAGTGTTTCCGAGCCAATCTTTGTTGCTTTGAAAGTAAATGAACCTGAAGTATTTATAGTACCAGCTACAACAGCATCACCTATATCTTTTTGAGTAGGAATAGGTTCTCCTGTAATCATTGATTCATCTATGAAGGAACTTCCATCAGTTATAACACCATCTACAGGGATTTTACCTGCCGGCTTAACCACTACTAAATCTCCAAGAACTACTTGCTCTATTGGTATTTCTATTTCTTTTCCGTTTCTCAAAACAAGAGCAGTTTTTGCTTGAAGATTAAGAAGTTTCTCAATTGCCTCACCTGTTTTTAATTTTGAGCGAGATTCAAGATACTTACCGAGAGTAATAAAAGCTATGACAACAATAGTTACATCATAGTAAGTATGGTCAACATTCAAGTACGGTCTGAGTGTTTCTTCAAATGCTGTAAGAATAAAACTATAGACAAAAGCCACGGAGGTACCGATACCTATAAGTGTATCCATATTGCCGTTGCCATAGCGAAGGAAACGGTAAAAGCCCATTAGATATGGTTTGCCTACCACAAACAAGGTGTACGTAGCAAAGATTGGCAACAGATGGTGGAAAAACTCTTTCCATATGTATGACATCTGAGGTACCGTATAAAATTGTGCAAGAATATCCCATCCCATTATGAATACACTAAAAATGGCAAGTGGAATAACCGACATTACCTTTATCTTCATATCGGATAACTCTTTCAATTTTTCTTTCTTTGTCTGGTTAAGACCAAGGTGTTCGGCATGTTCACTTTCTGACATTCCCATTTCTTTTGCGGTCTCTGGAATAATTAAAGAGTAGCCAAGTTTTTCTATTTTTTCTGAAAGATGATGTGGATTAGTTTTTGATTCGTCAAATGCTACTTTAGCCGTCTCTGTCCCATAGTTTACTTCAACAGATTCAACTCCTTCGGTTTTTTTGAAGGTTTTTTCAATGATGCTTGCGCATGAAGCACAGTGCATTCCTTTTACTTTATATATTTCTGAATGATTCATAATTTTATTTTCGTTTAAGACGATATACTTTTAGTATCTCACTAGTGGCTTTATCTGTTTGGCCTTTCTTTATTTGAGTAATAACACAATGACCCAGATGATTTTCCATAAGAATATCTTCTATATTAGAAAGCCCTTGCTTTACTGCCGAAGTTTGAGTAATAATATCAATACAATACTTATCTTTTTCTATCATTTCTTGAAGACCGCGAACTTGCCCTTCTAAAATTTTAAGCCTCCGTATTAGTTTTGGTTTGTTCTTATTCATATATGGAGTATACCCCCTGGGGGGTATTATTGTCAATAGGTTTAAATCTTTATAAAACCTTGCTATCCCCTGGCAAGTTGTCAAAAGTTACCATTTAAATACAACCAACAAGAATCAGTTTTTATTCTTCAATTCAAAAGCATTCTACCCTCACTTATTTCAAACCCAAATATTTTTTATTATTTATTTACCACCCGAAGGTTTCCATGCATTCCTCAAGGTTTTTTAAAAGCATTCTGGATGTTCGTACTTTGGTGAAAAATTCGAGTAGTGTAGTATTAAGTCCACAAAAGAACACCTTTAGGTGTTTTTCTTTTTGTGGATCGTAAACAAGCAAACTGCTTTGCTTGTGTCAGGACGAGAAAACCTTTTCCATGTGAACTTGTGAATGGAAAAGGTGTACTGAACCTGTAAGGTTCGAGATTCCTATACCTTACACAAACTTGACTTTTATATATTTCTATGCTATTTTGAAAAAAAGTATGGTTTTTGGGTATGTGTTTTAGGAATGTTTATGTTTTCCCTGTTTCTTTATGGAGATAGAGATAACATAAACATTAACAACTAAAACTATAGTCATGGAAACGAAACCTTCAATTGACCTTTTCCTGATAAATAAATTCCAAAAAATATCTGATTGGTCACAAGACTGGTTTGGTATTGACTGCTTTGACATTGCAATATTCTTCAGAAATGCAGTGATTGTAGCTTATGCTGCTAAAGCATTCTTTACTTTCATGGCTGGAATAGGTGGACTTGGAATAATTTATATAGTAAATGAACTTTTCATTACATTATATGTATCATGGATGATACATTATGCTCAAAATAGCGTAAGAAACAATCCAGTCTTTACTAATCCTGTCGTAATGAGGTTCGCATTTTTCCGAATGCTTTGGCAATTTATAACAATAATGGCAATCATTATGTTTTTCACCAATATTGTTAAGGTAATGCAACCATCAGCCGACAATAAAGAAATGTATATCAAATGGAAAGAATTAGTTTGGAACTTGGCTGATATGTTTATTTTCCTAATCCTTTACTTTGGTGCATGCACACCTAAACCGTATAAACCAAGTAAGGTAAGAAAATTAATTGAAAAAGCAAAGGAATCCATTAGCCGATTGAGAAGCCCCGTGCTGAAACCTGCGTACATATCAGGATAAAATTTGTGAAAGTAATTGTTATAGTACCCGTCCTTATATGGCGGGTATTTTTATTCCATTTTCTGCGCGGACATTTGTCCACAAAATAAAAACGGCTCCATGGGGAGCCTTTTTGTTTAGTGTGAGCCAGATTATTTCTCTATTTCAATTAGTTTTATCTCAATAGCTTCAGCGAGAGTAATATGCTCACCTTTCTTTTCCCAAAATGCTCTAGGGGAAATAAAAAGTGTGTCGCTTCTGGAGGAAATCCAGTTTATGCCGTAAGTGCTATCTACAGTCTCAATAGGGTCATCTACTTCACCATAGTAAACTATGACTGTATCCGGGATAGAAAAATCATCATCCATTAAATCTTTTGCAATTTTTGAGATGAGTAGATCCATATCAGCCGGCAGGTCAATCTCAGCAGAAATATTAATTTCTTTTTTTGGGGTCTCTTTATAATCGGTTAAGTCTACCTCCCCGATTAAATTACAAGTGAATAAGCAAAAGAGTATGCTTATCAACGTTACAAATGTTCTCATGTTTGATGTTTTTTACAACATTAACATACCCAACAAATAAGTCAAACTAATTTTTGACTATTATAAAAAATTGTGTTAATATCACTGGAAACAAAAAAACATAAAGATGCACACAAAAATCATGTCAGGGGTTGGAGTTTTAATCTCCATGATCCTCAAAGCTGCAATTGGGAAAAAATCCCACACACCAGACCACCAATGTGAAAAATATTTCCATTACCTTAATGGTAGTGTAGAAATGTTTAAATTTCAAAACAGAAACACTCTGGGAATACATGTCCCCGAAAATGAAGATGTTGATGGTCACATCTTCATAATCCATCAACATCTAAAAAATGTAATAATAGGACTTGAAAGTGGCCGACCTTATCCGCCCGATGTCGTGGTAACATTTAAATTTAAAAGGAATGGTACTATACTCCCCCTTCTTTCAGGTGAAGGTGCCCGGAGGATAAATATGCTTATGTTTGATGATGGGCTGAAGGAAATGCTGTTTAAACTCCAGCAAGAAATTCCAAGGTTAGTTTCCGAATACAATTTAAGGAAACTAAAGTCCTTAGCAAAGAAGAAAAAATAATAATATAAGAAGAAAAAATATAAAAGGTGGACTCATTTCTATGCGTCCACCAATTTTTTATTCAAATATTGATTTAATTTTTTCCCATGGTATAGACACGAGGAGTGTACCTAGGAAAACCATCACAAGGCCAATGATAGCTTGGAGAGTTATACCCTCTGCCAAGACAACTGTTGCAAATATAGCAGTAAGGACAACTGAGAGCTTGTCTACTACTGTTACGGTCACTGTGGGGCCACCAGCGAGGGCTTGGTAGAAAAATATCCAAGATAGTGCACCCCCAAGACCAGAAAGAATTACGAAAAGCCATTGCTTTTGAGAAAGAGAATTAATAGCTGTTATTGAAAGTTTGCCAAATGAAAGTGCTGCTATACAGACAACCACTGCCATTACAATCCCCCTTATCGCTGTAAGCAAGTTAGCATCGACACCTTTAAGTCCGAGCTTTGCAAATATAGTACCCATACTTGCCATGACAGCCCCAAGTAACGCATAAATTATATACATGATTACATTATAGCAAAAGAAACCCCTATCGGGGTTTATTTTTGTTAATAAATTTATTTATTTAAAACTGCACGAGTCAGTGGTCCAGTGATACCGTCTTGAACTAAATCATTAGCCTTTTGAAAACGCATTAGTGCACTTTTAGTAGCTTTGCCAAAGTAAGATGTTTCCTTACCTGGAGAACCAACTCCATTTCTTGCTATAGTATATTGATTTTCGTTTAAGAATTTTTGTAGTAATATCACTTGTTTATCACGTGAACCAAGTTTAAGTGTTTTAGTAAATATTAATTCCTTAACTTCTGGAACTTTTTCTATAATAGTTTCTGTCTTTTTTGCTTCTTGATTTATATTTGAAATTGTAGGAGGAATAAGATAGCGAGGCCCCTGACTCCGACGTGAATCATTGTCAGTAATGGTAACGGGAATACCTGATACAGATAAAGCATTATAAGACAAATCTACACTAGATAAAGTAAATAAAACAGTATCACTATGCGATCCTTCTACATTTGAATCATCTACTGCAGTTACAGTAACTGTTTGTGGTGTATTCCAGTTAACTGAAGTAAATGTAAGTGAGCTAGTATTAAACGTTGTCTGAGCTGTATTTGATCCTAGAGAAACTGTGACATCGCTTGTCGGTTTAGATTTTAATTTAAAAGTAAATGAACCAGTAAATCCACCTTCTGTTGCCAAGAGAGAAGACTGTGAAAGTATAGTACCTATTACTGGTTGCATGAAGTGAATGAAGACACGGCCTGTTTGATTACCAACACCATCAGCATATGAATCAATAAGGGCTCCGACAGCAAGATCAATAGCTCCATCATTATTAAGATCACCAAGTGAAGTTACATATTGTCCATATTGAGCTCCAGTTAAACTACTCGGTACCAGCGTAGCTCCATTAGTGGTTGCACCACTGAGTTTAACTGTTGATTTAATAGAGCCACCACTATCCATATAGTGAATAAAGAGAGCACCGTAATTTGTAGCTACAGTGTCATTACCTAAGGCCCCTACACCTATATCAGTAATACCATCATTATCAAGGTCCCCGAGTGAAGCAACAGAACTTCCATAAAAATCAGTGTCAGCTAGCGTAGCTCCATTAGCAGTTGCACTAGTTAATTTAACTGTTGATTTAATAGAACCATCACGGTTCATGTAGTGGATATAGACTGCACCACGATCTGTTCCGCCGGTATCGTCAGTAAAAGCTCCTACACCAATATCAGGAATCCCATCAGCATCTAGATCACCTAGAGAATTAACAGAACACCCATAAAGATCTCCATCTACCAATATTGGTCCATTAGTACTACCACTTGCGATTTTAACTGTTGATTTAATAGAACCATTACGGTTCATGTAATGGATATATGCAGCTCCACGATTTGTTCCTCCTGTATCGTCATTCCTTGTCCCTACAAGAACATCAGGAATACCATCAGAGTCTAAATCCCCCGCTTGTGCCACAGCATATCCATATCTATCAGCATCTGCCAGAGTAGCTCCATTAGTAGTTGCACCAGTTAATTTAACTGTTGATTTAATAGAACCATTACGGTTCATGTAGTGGATATAGACTGCACCACGATCTGTTCCGCCGGTATCGTCACCATAAGCTCCAACAATAAGATCTTGAATACCATCGTTGTCTAAATCACCAATACTTGAAACACTTAGACCATACATATCGTTCGCTATGAGAGTTGGACCATTAAGAGTTCCCGTTGCAATTTTTACTGTTGATTTTACTGTTCCATCTGCATTTAAATAAGAAATATGAAATGCTCCAGTTCTATTTGCTACTGTATCATCCCCATATGCTCCTACTGCAATATCAGTAATGCCATCATTGTCGAGGTCGCCAATATTGGTAACTGCTGCATAGAAATCATTACCTAAAACTACTGGACCATTTGGTGTACCATTAGTTATGAAAACTGTAGATTTAATCCCTCCTAATGTTTCAGCAAAAATAATTGAACTTGGAGAGAGAAAAATCAAGATAATTAAGGTTAAAATTTTAGAATTATTCCACATTGGTAGATTATATAAAAAATAAATTTTTAAGTAAACAAAATAAACCCCTATCGGGGTTTATTTTTGTTATAATCTATTCTTCTTTTTTAGGAGCAAGAGGATTTAATTCTATAGGAGTAAGTGATGGTACTTGTATTTTAAGATCTGGGCACATTATATTATTCACTTCTGCTTGAGTAGTGATATAAAATATACCAGTTGGACCTTTTAATCCCCACGGCCCAAGGACCTTTTCAGAATTTTTCTTCTGGAATTTCTTTAAAGCTTTTTCTGTACTTAGACCAAATTTACCATCCTCTTTTAATCCAGCTTGCATAGTATCATTCAAGAATTTTTGTAATTTCTTAACAGCTTCTTCGTCATTTTTATACCCCCTGCGTAGGAATTTATCAATATATATACCGCAAGATGTCGAAGCGCCGAGAACTTGTCCTTGTGGTCTAAGAAAACCACTTCCACCACCCCCGCCTCCACCACCACTTGAAATGGTAATTGGATTTGTCTCATCAGTGTCATTTGGATTCCAAATCCCATCTGTTTTACAACCTTGATCGTTTGAATCTATTAAACCATCATTATCATTGTCCTTACCATCTGAACATTCAGCCCCTTGATATACTTCAGAATCAATATCGCCATTGTATGATTGTGAATTATTTACATCATGGTCTGTATGACAAGCTGGATCTTTTTCATCTTTCAATCCATCTTCATCGTTATCTTGACCATCTGAACACGCAGGTGTGTGTTCATCTACGACAACTTTTGTGTTTGTTATAGTACACATTATTGAACTATTCTCAGCTATATTAACTGAAGAACAATTATCGTATGTAGTATTGTATCCTGAAGCTGATACTTCTGTTACAGTATGAGTACCAACACTTACGGTAACATCGTTTTGTCCATCTGACTCAAAAACTATTGGAGTTCCTCCATCAATTTGGAAACTAAAACTAGATGGGCTTTCTTCACTACCAGAAATAACTTTTTTAACTTGTAGGGTTCCAGTCTTTGGAACTTCAGGGCAATCATTACTTACAACGTGAAGCTTGTAAAGGAGTCCTGCTGGATTACTATCGAATGTTGAACCTTCTACTGGAAAGTTTGTTACATCAAATCCGATTGTATTCATTCCTGATGTTATATATTGAAGTACATCATTATAGGTCTTTACAGAACTATAGTTGAATTCTGTAGGGTCAGCTATAACTCCACTTCCATTACCATTTATGTTTCCAATAAACGCATTATCAGCAGCAACTTCTAGAGTTGCAGATGTTGGTGTACCAACAACATTGAATGATTTACCGAATGATTTAGTTTGAGACATTGCTCCATTGAAATCAGCTAGTGTATCCCAAATCCAGAATGCTCCAGGAATGCTTGTCCATCCACCATTTGGTGAAGCTATAATAGTAGCACCTCCTGTATTTGTATCATCACTAATCACATCTAGGGTTTTTTCTCCGCATTGATTTTGATCACAAGTTTGAGTTTCTTGATTCCAAGTACCACCCCCATCAGTACAAATATTATTAGCACAAGGTCCTTCGGTTTGAATACCTGTAACCTGTGGGCACACATCAATAACTTCATCTACACACTTCTTGTTCCAAACTATTATGTAAGAATCTCCGTCAATTGTAACTGAAGGTGTACTCAAACTTTTCACACCATTCTTTGCTTCATCAAGAGTCTTACCAGTAGTGTAACCAACCAGTTCATAGTCAGGATTACTCTGGTTTGAACAACTTCCACCGACAAGTGCTGTTGTGAGGTCTTCTACTACAGAATATGTCTCACCTCCTACCATAGTTCCACTTGAAGATTCGTAAGGTATATCACCAGCTTGAGCATCAGAATAAGGGCCTAGATAGAATGGATAATTTGGAGCATCAGGTTTATAAACTGGGAATGATACACCGTCTGGCTTCTCTTCAGTCTTTGTCATATCTGGAGTTGCTTGCACGCCATCTACATACTTAAAAACATGAACTTTGCCATCTGCTTTTGTAGGTTTTAATGTATTAAACCCGACACAGTAGTAGTTTGTATTTGCAGTTACTGGACTTATATAATCATAGTTATCGTAATTTAATACATCAGTATTACAATAAAATTCGGCTGATCTCTTTGAATTTGTTCCATCTAGATCTGTTGTAGCACTTGAAAATTGATGGTAGGTACTAGGTAACTGTTCACGCAACCAAACTAGGTTACCTACAGGAACCTGTACTGTACTACTTGAAAATGGTGTCCATGACCCTCCACCAACTTCTATGTTATCACCAGGATTTGAAGCACTTTCTGGCGCCCATTCAAATATCCAAGGAACAATGTGACAACTTGAATTACCAGATACATAATCCGTTGCTGTTGAAGCTGTTATATTAGGACCACCTGAACCCCAGTTTGGTAGGTCAAATTCATTATCACATACAACTTTTGTTGCATGAACGGTAGCTGTATCTGGGACACACTGATTTTGCTCATTTAAATGCATACCTTCGGGAATAGTGGTTTGTTTACCTTGAATATTTGGACAGACATCAATCTGTACATTGAAAGCTACACAGTGGTATAGATTACCTGCCTGTACAGTAGGAATACTGTCGTAGTTATCATAGTTGAGTACATCGGTACTACAGTAGAACTCTGCAGAGTTCTTTGCATTTGTACTACTTAGATTCGTTGTAGCCCCTGAGAATGGGATGTAGCCAGCTGGTATTTGCTCGCGAACCCACACTTTCTGTCCAGGAGTAATCTCAGGAAGATTGTTTTCGTCAAATGTTGTCCAAGCACCTCCTGCTTGCTCTATGTTATTGCCAGGGTTGGCTGTACCATTGGGAGCCCATTGGTACTTCCATCCAGGCTGTTCGTGACAGTTCGGATGAGTATTTAAAAAATCTCCTACAGTTGAAGCTGTTATGTTTGCACCGCCTGCACCCCAATTGGGAAGATCAGATTCGTTATTACAAATAATCTTCGCTGCAGAGATTTGTGCAGGAGCATTATTCTCACACCAATCATTGCCATTGTCAGCAGGTGTACCGTTTTGTTTTAACTGACCATTATATATAAAATCACCATGACCCAAGTGAGTCTGAAGTGCACTTGTACTAATCTGAATAGCGTTCCACGGATGATTCTGTGAACCAGTCGCGTGACAAATGTTTGTCTTATTATCGACAGCAGATACTATAGATGAAGCACCTAAACTAACGAAACCTAAAACAAGAACAGAAACAACTGACTTTTTAAAATTTTTCATAAAAATATATTAATTAATAAAATGTATTAGCAACACGAACAAGAGCATTTACATAAGATTTGTTATAGACTTGACAAATCATCGATTAAACCAAATTCTACTCTATTTCTCTAATGTGTCAATGGTTTAAGGTGCATAAAGGTGTGCACAAAAAAGCACCTTTTCTAGGTGCTTTTTTGTGCTTTATATATAAAGAATTTCTAAAATAACTTCCCCATAAATAGGGACCCATTCATATATATAAATGATGTCATTATAACTATCAAAAGTATTCCATAAACTATATTTTTTGGATGTTGAATTCTAATCTCAACAATAGACATTATTAAAACTGAAATGAAAACTATTAAAATAAGTACGTGGTAAATTTTATCAGTATATGACGGTATCGAAAATAGTAATCTCTCCTTCCAACTTGAGTAATGACTTTCCTGTGATATTAAAGCTTTGTCAGCGTTTGTTTCTACGCTGTTATTTTTAACAGAAACGAAATTTTTTGTTTCTGTTACAGTCTCTAAGTCATCTAACTTTGTAACTGACTCACCTTTAACATTTGGTAAGGTCTGTATACTTGCAAGTAAAGTAACATCATTCGGTGAAACTTCTAGTTTAGGCTTTTTTACGACTGCAGGCTTACTATCTGTAGGCTCCTTTTTGATAGTTATAGCTGGGGTACCAAAAGACTGAACTACAAAAGTAGTCGGAATACCTTGATAAATAGCATCTATTGTGGCTATACCTATCTCTGTAAAGTGACTATTTAGGATATTGGCCTTGTGAGTTGGGGAGTCCAACCATGCCTTTTCAACATCGGCAGATTCAGTAAAGTTTATAGCTAGGTTCTCCCCTGCATATTTAAAGTAGTATCCAGCCTGATCAAACCAGTGCCATGGAGTAACCCCTGTAGGAGAATTGTGAGCAAAGTACCCTAGGCGAGCCATATCTTCAGCCTTCATCTGTGCAACTTTATCCAAAGTTGGATTCCTAGTCAAAACTTTTTGACTGTTTAATAAGCGAGCATCATTTGTAAGATCTAAAATCACAGCAGGTAAAACAGTTGCTGTTAGATTATTATTTTTTATGTAAGAAATTGTCCCAGCAGAAACTGAAAGTAAGACTATCGCAATTACAGAGATTGCAACTACTGACGCTTCACGCAAAATGTGCGGCTTATAGTCGTTGTGTTCATGAGGCACAAAAATATGTTTTAGTACTTTTAATATCTTATTCATTTGTCTTTATATTATAACACATTTTTAAATAAAATACAATACTAGAGGAAGTACTACTTTCTCAAAGCAAGAGCAAGCAAATGATCTATAAACTCTGGCATTGAGGCACCGACTACACCAAGAGCCTTTGGAGTAAGAGAGGCATCGGAAAGACCTGGTAGTGTATTTACTTCCAGTGCATATACCCCCTTTTTAGGATGGACAATAAAGTCACTGCGTGAATAATGATCCAAATTAAGACCTGTATGAATAAGTGAGGCTAAACGGATAAGTTCTTCTTTTTCTTCTTTACTAAAATTGCCGGGGCAAATTTCTGCGTCTGTCGAACTAGTTCCATACTTCACTTCGTAATCAAAAAAATCTTTTCCTTTTGGAACTCTTATCTCAATAGGTGGTAATGCATATATGGATTGGTTTCTAAATTTTTCTATAATTGGAACAGTTGCTTCCTTGCCTTCTATCATCTCCTCTATCAACATATCAACGTCGTCATTGATACAAGTCATTATTGCTTCCTCTAGTTGAGGAAATGTTTTACAGATACTTACACCAACAGACGAACCAGAAGATATAGGCTTAACAACCCAAGGTGGTGAAATCTTGCTCCAAACAAACTGCGCTTGTTCTTTGCCTAGTACTCTTATATCTTTACTTGTATCTATACTATCAATAGTGATAATTACAGATTGGGGCGTTTTGATACCTAAAGCTTTAAATCTTTCTTTCGCTAAAGCTTTATTGTATCCAAGAGCTGAGGCAAACGCACCACTACCTGTATAAGGAATCTTCCATTGATCAAGCATTTGTTGAACTTTACCATCTTCACCATAATCCCCATGAAGGGCATTAAAAATAACATCTACATGATTTGAAATATGTTCAAGTGTAGTGGGTTTACCTCCTACGTGCCAAGCGCCATTTTTATCTATCAAGATATCGATGGGTTTATATTTTTCATTTAATTTTTCTCCTCGCAAATGAGAAAGTACATTGCCACCAGTATTTAGCGACACTTCATATTCAGAACTTGGACCTCCTCGAATAACTCCTACTCTAATCATATAAACTGATTATAACAAAATTAAAATTCTAAAAATAGCTCTTCTCAAAAAGCACACATGATTACGAGCTCGTAATTTGCTCTGCTCGGCTACCCGCCTGCGCAAGGCTTTTCTCAAAGACTATTTTTGGAATTTTAATCAAACTATTTTAAGAAACTTGAATTCCGCTTTTTCTTATGGAAAGCTATCGCAAAACGATGCGCTTCGCTATTTGAAAGTAGGATTGATTTTTTATAAGCTCTTCATTGCCCACTAAAGCTTTGGCTTTATGCTTGTCGTCTTTCACTACTGCTATTATCGGAATATCAAACTGATATCTATCCAATACTCTTTTAGCAACATTTATCTGGGCAGTGCTACCATCTACGACTACAAGGCTTGGCAATCCCCATTCTATATGACGAAACCTCCTTGAAAGCACTTCCTCAAGCGCACCAGTATCATTTGAACCTGTTTGAGTTTTTATTATAAATTTCTTGTATTCATTTTTTGCCACCTCACCATCTTGAACCACAGTCATAACTCCTACCATATTCAAACCCCCCATATGAGCAATATCGTAAGCTTCTATTCTAAATGAAGTAGATATATGATGACTATCTTCTTTTATTAAAGCCACATCATTTATATGCTCTAGTGAAAAAATTCGCTTTTTTATTTCATTTGCTTTTTCAAACTCTTTATTCTTAGCAAAAAACATCATATCTTTCTTTAGATTTTGTATTATCTTTTTCTTTTTACCTTGGAAAAAGAGTTTCAAGTTTAAAATATTTTTCTTATATGCAATTTTTACTTCTTTACTTCCTACATCAGGTGTAAGTCCAAGCTGTCTGTAAAATTCAAAATTATCACGCTTAGCAGACTGAGCGTCTATATACGGAAAAATTCGGCGAATAATTTTCATCGCATCACGAAGTTGAAGTCCATTTGGGAATGGCCCGTAAGTCTCTTGATATTTTGAACTTGATACTTCTTTATGAATATTTCGCCCTCGGATGACAAGGACCTTTGGTAATTCTTCCTTCGTAATACAAACATAATTAAAGCTTTTATTATCTTTTTCTTTTGTGTTGTATTTTGGTTGATGTTTTTTTATAAGAGAAGCTTCTAAAATAAGAGCTTCTAATACACTGTCAGTTTCTTGCCACTTGAGATTATCTGCTTGCACGGTCATATCAAGAATAAGTGGGCCTCGGGTGGCTATCAAATCTTTCCCAAAATAACTTTTTACTCGAGATCGTAGTGAGGTCGCTTTCCCGATATATAAAAGACTCTTTCCTTTGTAGAAAAAATAAACTCCTGGTTTATCAGGCATTTTTAGTTTTTTTAAATAAGGTATTTTCATAACGTATTATTTCCTTTTTAATACTTTTTTTAAATACCCCGAAGGAAAGGATACTTCCTACGGGGCAGGCTTTCCTTATCTTTTCTTTAACACTTTCTTGAGGTACTGACCTGTGTAAGAATTTTTATTATTTGCTACTTCTTCGGGTGTGCCTCGAGCGACAATTTTACCGCCTCCGACTCCCCCTTCGGGACCTATATCTATAATATAGTCAGAGCATTTTATTATATCCATATTATGCTCAATTAGTACTACAGTATTACCTTTATCTACAAGCTTATTTAATACTTCTAGGAGTTTTGCTACATCATCATAGTGAAGTCCAACGGTTGGTTCGTCCAAAAGGTATATCGTCTTTTCTAAATGCGGACGATAAAGTTCGGATGAAATCTTTACACGCTGAGCCTCGCCACCTGAGAGCGTCGTTGCAGATTGGCCAAGTTTTATATATCCAAGTCCTACATCCATCAAAGTTTTTAGTCTGTCGTACACATTTGGAATATCTTCAAAAAAAGTCACCGCTTCCTCAATAGACATCTCAAGAATTTCATGGATATTCTTTTTCTTGTATTTGATAATAAGAGTTTCTTTATCAAACCTTTTACCAAGACATACATCACAAGTGACATACACAGTAGGCAAGAAATGCATCTCAACAGCTATTTCACCATTACCCTCACAAGCTTCGCATCGTCCACCTTTAACATTGAAAGAGAAGCGGTTTGGCTTCCAACCACGAAGCCTGGCTTCTTCACTTGTAGCAAATAAATCACGGATATGGGTAAAAGCACCTGTGTATGTCGCAATATTTGAACGAGGGGTGCGACCAATTGGTGACTGATCTATGAGGATTGAGCGAGAAAGATATTCAGTTCCTGTAAATGAAGCACAGTTAAAAACTTGAGCACTTCGGTATTTTCTTTCATATCTAGCTTGAAGATTTTTATATAAAATCTCATACATAAAAGAACTTTTGCCTGAACCGGAAACACCTGTTATGGTAACCATCTTCCCTAACGGCACTTCAGCATTTAGATTATTAATATTAAAAACTTTTCCACCAATTATCTTCAGAGTTCCCTTATCATTACTGCGTCTTTTTTCTGGAATTTCTATCCGCGCTTCATTTCTAAGATAAGAAAGTGTCCTGGATTTAGAAGAATTAGTTTTTGCATCAAGAAGCGGAGCTAAGTAATCAGCTACTATAACTTGTCCCCCATGAACTCCGGCCTTTGGGCCAATATCAACAATAAAGTCAGATGCAAAAATTGTATCTTCGTCGTGTTCTACAACAAGTATAGTGTTACCAAGATCCCGAAGATCTTCGAGTGTCTTAATTAAGCGTTCATTATCACGTTGATGAAGACCAATAGTTGGCTCATCTAGCACATAAAGCGCTCCTACAAGTCTAGAACCTAATTGTGAGGCAAGACGGATACGCTGAGCTTCTCCACCTGATAAGGTATTGGCCTTACGATCAAGTGATAAATATTCAAGTCCGACATTTAAAAGAAATTGTAGACGTGCTTCAATCTCTTTGATAACCACTTTTGAAATTTCTTTTTCTTGTTCATTTAACTCAAGTTCAATGAAATAATCTGCTACTTGTTGAATAGAGAGTTGAGTTATTTTTACAATATTTATACCTTTTGTTTTACCCAAGAAAACATTTAGAGCCTCTTTGCGTAAACGTGCCCCTCCGCAAAGATCACAGGGTTCAGTGCCGCCAAAATATTTTGTACCAAGACCATTGCACTCAGCACATGCCCCATAAGGAGAGTTGAAGGAAAATAAACGCGGTTCAACTTCCGGAAAAGAAAAACCATCTCGAGGACAAGCAAACTTGGAAGACATGAGAAATTCCTCACCAGCAATAGAAATAGTTACCAGACCTTCGGATTCTACAAGCGCACGTTCGATAGCTTCTGCAAGTCGCATCCGCGCATCATCTGGAGTGTCTTTAAATTCATGTATTTGAAATGAATCAACCAGAACATCTACGTCATGCTTCTGCGTTTTTTTAATATCTATACGTTCACGTAGATTACGCATAACTCCATCCATACGAACTTTTGTAAAACCTTTGTTGAGTAAATCATAGAGAAGCTGATAGTACTCACCTTTTCGTCCACGAATAACTGGAGAGTAAATTGTAATGGGAGTTTCATCCCATTCAACACCTAGGACTTTGCGCTTTGTATTAGAAGAACCAGAAGCAGAATTTGAGCCGTGTCGGGGCCCCCGTAGAGAGGGTAAAGCGGTCGAATTCTGCTTCTGGTTCTTCTCGGTTTTCTTTATTTTAGTCATAACAAAATTCATAATCTCTTCGTTTGAGAGCTTTTTGATTTCATCTCCACAGACTGGGCAGTGTGGTCGGCCAATACGTGCATAGAGCACACGAAGATAGTCGTATATTTCTGTAATCGTAGCCACAGTTGAACGCGGGTTATTTGAGCGAGATTTCTGGTCTATAGATATCGCTGGTGAGAGACCTGTAATCTCATCTACATCAGGCTTTGGCATCTGGTTTAAAAATTGACGAGCATAAGCAGAAAGACTCTCAACATATCTACGCTGACCTTCAGCAAATATGGTATCGAATGCAAGCGATGATTTACCACTTCCTGACATCCCAGTAATAACCACCATTTTATTGCGTGGCATTTCTACATTGATATTCTTCAAATTGTGCGTCCGTGCACCTTTTACTATGATTGAATTGTGTTTGTCTAATTTACTCATAAAAACGAATACCACCTCCTTTAGAATATATGGGGGTGTATCTATATTTAACTACATATAGCATAGCATAAAACCTTCTTTGACAAAATAATATATATGTACTATCGTAAAGTAAACCAAAAACTTATTTTATGCGCACATCAAAAATGATATTAGTTACGCTAGCTATATTCATAGCTATCTTACTTTTTGCAATAACTTTATTGATCCCAAGCAAAGGTCCATTTATAGCCTTTTGTTTGGGAATATGTATCCTGGGTGTAGCTTATATATGTAAATACATCGGGGAAACAACACCTCAGAGATTAAATGAGGGGGATAGGTATATTTTTATTGGAGCAGATCCTGCGAAAGGCTGGCTGTTTTTAAAAAAACATGTGCATATTGATGCAGTGGATGTAAAAAATATCCTGATATACAACAATTCAAACGACCTTATAGGATTTAATTCAGTATCCCCTGTTTATCCAATACATATGCCAGCCGAAGACTACGACCTACCAGGTACATACGCTGGTGCTGTTCTCAACTTTGATATAAAGCCCGGAGCCGAAGTGGTTGTTGTTAAATATAATGACATTATAGGCATAGTACTTGCCGGTGCAGCAGCATAAGAAATAATTAACCAGTAATGGTTGATCCGGTGTTTTTTACACCGGATTTTTTATTTGTCCCCGCTTGCATCGCTTTGTGAAGAATTGCGAACAGGTATTCTTTTTTTTAGAACCATTATCTCATCACGAAGAATTGCGGCAGTTTCAAAATCGAGCATTTTGACGGCACTGTTCATTTCACGCTCTTTTATTTTAATTATTTTTTCGTAGACTGTTTTATTACGCTCTTCATCAGAGATTAACAGATTCTTTACTGAGTCTTTTTCCGTTTTTCCTGCCTGCGCAGGCAGGCCTTTCTTACTCTTAGCGAACGCTTTCTTGAATAACTCTATATCAAGATCAAGCTCGGCATTCACCGCTTTTTCGTGCTTGTTCTCAAGCTCTTCTGTAATATCTTTAATTCTTTTAATAATCGTCTTTGGAGTGATACCGTGCTTTTCATTATATGCCACTTGAATAGCACGGCGGCGGTTTGTCTCCTCTATAGCACGCTCGAGTGAGGAAGTATATATATCAGCATAGAGCAAGACTTTACCTTCCACATTTCGTGCTGCACGGCCAATAGTCTGGATTAGTGATGTCTCTGAACGAAGAAATCCTTCCTTATCTGCATCAAGAATTCCGATAAGTGCGACTTCTGGTAAGTCCAAGCCTTCACGAAGTAAATTTACTCCAACGAGGATATCCATGTCACCTTTTCTAAATGCAGTTAATATTTGAATTCTTTCTATCGTTTTTATTTCACTATGAAGATATTCTGCTTTGATTCCTTTATCCTTCAAGTAAATAGATAAATCTTCGGCCATTCTTTTTGTAAGAGTTGTTGCAAGAACTCGGAAGCCTTTTTTTATAGTTTTTTCTGCTTCAGCTATGAAGTCTTGTATTTGGCCTGGGTACGGCTGCAAAATGTTCTCAGAGTCATCTGCGCTGTGACCAGATAGAACTTGCCCTTCCAGGCTAGAATGCGAATGACGGAGAGAATTTTTTGCTGCCGTACCTGAAGCACTCACAGGACGAACAATGACTTCTGGATCAATAAGCCCTGTTGGGCGTATTATTTGCTCGACTATCTGCTCGCTTGATTCTCGCTCAAGTTTGGAGGGAGTTGCAGAGACATAAACCACCTGCCCAATACGCTCTTCAAACTCAGGATATTTTAGAGGCCTATTGTCTTTTGCAGATGGTAGACGAAAACCAAACTCGACAAGCGTACTCTTGCGCGATGCGTCGCCAGCATACATTCCATTTAATTGTGGGAGAGTTACATGAGACTCATCTATAATAGTAAGAAATTCATCAGGGAAATACGCAAGTAGTGTCTCTGGTGCTTCACCCTCTTTTTTGCCTGATAGATGTCGAGAGTAGTTTTCAATGCCGTTACAGTAGCCTATCTCTTTTATCATTGCTAGATCATACGTCGTTCTCCTTTTAATACGTTCGGCTTCTAGAAGTTTTCCTTCCTTCTCAAATTTCTTTAATTGTAATGCAAGTTCGGCTTTAATATTTTTAATAGCTTTTTCTACTTGCTCTTTTTCCGTTATGAAATGCTTTGTAGGAAATAGAAAAATATTCTCCTCTTCTTTTAAGATATGTGATGATACTGGATCAACCTTCGCAATACGAGAAATAACTCCACCTGCAAATTCTATCTGATATACAAATGTTTCCGACACTGGCATGACTTCAACTTTGGCTCCTATTGAGCGAAAAGTCCCTGAATTAATATCTGCATTGGTACGCTCGAAATGCACCTCAATGAGCTTCTTCATGAGTGTAGTGCGATCCATCTTCATCCCTTTGGCAAGTTTTAGATTTACTTTTTCATACTCTTCAGGACTACCAAGTCCATAGATACAAGAAACTGATGCAACAATAATAACATCTTTGCGTGTCAAAAGTGCTTGGGTTGAAGCGTGACGAAGGCGATCGATTTCTTTATTGATCTGCGCATCTTTTTCGATATATGTATCAGTCACAGGCATGTAGGCTTCTGGTTGATAGTAATCATAATATGAAACAAAGTAGTGAACTGCAGCATCTGGGAAGAATTCGCGGAACTCCTGAGCAAGCTGAGCAGCGAGCGTCTTATTGTGAGCAATAACCAGTGTTGGTTTATTCCACTTCTCTATGACGTTTGCCATAGTAAAAGTCTTACCTGTACCAGTGGCCCCCAAAAGCGTCTGTTTCTGCATTCCTTTCTTGAGTCCCTTCAACAACTCAGAAATAGCCTTCGGTTGATCACCATCAGGCTTGTATTCACTTTTAAGTTTAAATACTTTTTCTTTCATTGGTACATCCAGATTAACTTATTTTTAGAAATAAAAAAAGCCGGCACTATATGCCAGCTTTATCCAAAATATCTTTTAAAGATTTTATTCGGACATTAATTCAAGAACTTTTGCTGTTGCAAGCTCCCGGTATTTATATACCTTTGGTAATTGTGTTAGAGCACAATTCATAGGAATCGCACCTGCAACCACACCTGTTCCAATTAGGGCATTATACATAACTTCATCGTAAACATAGAGCACTGTTGTTTTATGTGTTTTGATAAAACCCTCTATGTTGTTTACAGTTGCTTTGTATTTCATACCAGCATTGCCGCCACCTATGAGAACACAGGCGATTACTTCTGTGGTTGGAACCGGTAAAATGTTCATACATTCTTCAATAAGACTTGGAGTTTCATCCCATCCCCCTTTCTCGTTTGTGTGAACAGGTAAGGCATGAAAATATTTACCCTTTATTTTTTTAGTGATGGGTTTACCTTTTTCAAATTCTAAGGTAGCTAATTCAGGCCAGCCGTATTCAGCAACTTTGCCTGCAAAGCCACCATTGGAATTGTCCAGGGAACCAGCTTTATTCCGCCAATGTACTGCAAATGCAATATGGTCAGCAGGGGTTGAGAAGATATCACCTTGTATGGCAATAAGGGGCTTTTGTAAGCCATTATAAAAAAGGAATTCTTGGAGATTCATAATATAATTTTTATGGTTCAATAATAAGAAATTGAAGTAATTTAACCACAAAAATACTATTTATGCAAATAGGCGTTTAAAAATTTATCTTTAAATTCAAAAAATGTATCACCTAGTATTGCTTCACGCATTTGATCTACAAGATGGGTTATGAAATAGATATTATGGATTGAAGCAAGAGTTGCTGCTTCCATCTCTTTTGCGCGGAAAAGGTGTGATGCATATGCACGTGTGTAATTTTTACAAGTATAACATTCACAATCATTATCTATAGGATTAAAGTCGTTTATAAATTGTGCATTGAATAAATTTATTTTTCCATTTTTAGTAAATACAGTTCCATTGCGCGCAATACGTGTTGGACCTACACAATCAAAAAGATCTACTCCATTCTCAACTCCCATAAATAAATCTTCTGGCTCTCCTATACCTAACAAGTGACGAGGTTTATCTTCGGGTAATATTTCATTCACCCATTTCACAGCTGTCGACATATCCTCTTTTGCAAATGATCCACCAATGCCAAACCCATCGAAATCCATTGATCCGATAATTTCTGCTGATTTCTTGCGCAATACTTCAGAACGTCCTCCTTGCACGATGCCAAAAAGTGCTTGGGATGCTGGAAAAGAAACAGTGCTTTCTGCGATCTGCGCTTCCAAACTCTTACTTGTCATATTCAGGCCAGAGTGCGAATCGCGAGAAAGCAGCTGTTTCTTTGAAAGCTTTTCTTGCTCCCTTTTCTTATGCTCCTCTAGACTCCTCTTTGCCCAAGCATGGGTTCGAGAAAGAGCTTCATCTTGATACATGTCTGTCTCAGTCGGTGAGGTACATTCATCAAAAGCAAAAATAATATCTGCTCCTAAATTATGCTGAATCTCGATTGATTTCTCCGGAGTAATGTAGTGAAGAGATCCATCTAAATGCGATTTAAAAGAAACCCCATCGTTACTAATTTTGGCAAGAGGTATAACACTGTCCATAGATCGCTCTGGAATTAAAAAGTTGGGATCTGTAATTGTTGTTACTTTTGAAATCTCCTTTCCGTACGCTGCTCCTAATGAAAAAACTTGAAAACCTCCGGAGTCGGTAATCATTGGTCCTTGCCAGTTCATAAATTTATGCAAACCGCCTGCCGCTCTAATAAGTTCATCTCCAGGTTGTAAGTAAAGATGGTAAGTGTTAGCAAGAATTACTTGTGAACAAGTATCTTTGATTTGTTCAGGAGTTAAAGATTTTACGCTAGCTTTTGTCCCTACCGTCACGAAAGCCGGAGTATTTATCTCCCCATGTGGAGTCATAAATACTCCGGTACGACAAAGTGACCTTTCGATTTTTTTATTAATCTTAAACTGAAAAGTACTCATAAAAATTTTAATTTCTCTTAATCTCTACCCACTTGAGACTTTGAATATTTATAGGTGAATGTAAAATTACCTTTTTAATTGGATCCGTCGGACGAGAAATAATACCATCAATAATAGCAACTATTTCAGATTTGCCACCAGGTAAAACAACCATAAATCCGTTATCTGTTACTAGCTCATTTGGGACAGTCATCTCAAAATTTCCACCACCTCGCCCCACAAGCTCTACACTTGCATTTGATCCTTCAATCATTGCCTCTGTTGTTTGCCCTGGGTTTGAATATAAAATAACAAGCGAGTTGTCTGTATATACTTTACCAATCTCACCTATTGGAGTATTACCATTTGCAAATACTTTTTCTCCTTCTAAAATACCGAAGTCTTTTCCAATATCTACGATTATAGTATCGTACGGCGAACGATTAGGCTTAGCCAAAATATTAGCTATTGTAAAATTTTCTTTTTGTGGCAAACGACCTAGTAATTCTTTTAATGAATCATTATCTTTTTTTAGAGTATCGTAATCAATCATTGAAAGTTTTAAGTCAGCATTTTCTTTTTTTAGAGATTCATTCTCTTTGAATACAGATGATTTAGTTCTAACCAAGTAGCTCACACTGCTCACACCATCTACTATTGTATTCTCTGCTTTCCAAATAGGTCTGCCTATAAAATTAAAAATTCTACCCAAAAAACCCAGAGCTCCAGATAAAGATATTAGTAAAAACAAACCAACAATAACAATATTTCGGATTACAATTTTTTTTCTATTAATTCTTTTTTTATCGCGGAGTTGATATATCATCGGTATTTACTAAAACTTCTTGGAAATTTTCAAAATCATCCAAAATAACTCCTGTACCCCGAGCAACAGCTGTGAGAGGGTCTTCGGCAATATATATAGGTATTTTTAGGGAAGTTTTTAAAAGTATGTCTAATCCTCTTAGAAGAGCTCCTCCTCCAGATAGAACCAATCCTCTATGCATAATATCTGAAAGTAATTCTGGTGGTGTAGTTTCTAGGACTTCTTTTATCCCATCAACTAAACTAAGTACTGAGGGCATTATGGCTTCACGAACATCAGCATCAGTGATTATAACTTGGCGTGGTAAACCAGTTACTAAATCCCTACCTCTGACTTCTGCTTCCATTGGTTCACCTTCTATAACTTGCCCAATCGCGATTTTTACATTTTCAGCAGTTTTTTCACCTATTAATAATTTGAATTCATCTTTCATATAATTAACAATACTTGAATTCAAAAGATCCCCTGCAATTTTTAAGTTTTTAGATCGCACTACTCCTGAAAGCGATATCACAGCAATATCTGTAGTGCCACCTCCAATATCAACAATAACAGAACCAACTGCATCTTTAACAGGTAATCTAATGCCGACAGATGCTGCCATTGGTTCTTCGACTATATAAACTTCGCGAGCTCCAGCCGAACGGGCTGCATCTTCAACTGCTCTAATTTCAACATTGGTGATACCTGTTGGAACACCTACTAACACGCGAGGTCGAATAAATTTTTTAGACATTTTTTCAGCTTTACCAATTAGATATGAAAGCATTTCTTCTGTTACTTCAAAATCTGAAATAACTCCATCTACTATTGGTCTAACAGCACGAATGTGTCCCGGAGTGCGCCCGAGCATCTGTTTTGCTTCAGCACCCACAGCTACAATCTGCCCAGTCTTTTGATTAACAACAACCACAGAAGGTTCATTGATAACAATTCCATGACCTTTTAAATAAACTAGTGTATTGGCTGTACCTAGATCAATCCCGATATCATTTGAAAATGTATTGTAAAGTTTCTTAAACATTTTTTAATTCATTGAGTAGTTGCTCTTTTGTAACCACTTTCCCATTTTCTTCTGTGCGTTTTTTTATTTCATATCCACCAGAAGCCTTACTGCGTTTTGATACAACTATTCTATAAGGTATACCAATCAAATCAGAATCTGCAAACTTTTCACCTGCACTGATGAGCGCACGATCATCAAATAAAACCTCAATATTATTTTCCAATAAATATTTATATATATCATTTGCATCTGATTTAGCATCTTCTTCACTGCCAAGTAGTAATAAATGAACTTTAAATGGAGCTATAGATTCGGGCCAGATGATACCTTTTCCGTCAGAAAGAACCTCTACAACGGTACCCATCAATCTTCCTGGACCAATACCATAAGAACCCATAAATACAGATTTTGACTCACCAGTCTCTGTCTGGTATTTAAGTTCTAGAGCGTCAGAGAAACGAGTCCCTAGTGTAAATATATTACCAACTTCAACAGCTCTATTTTCTACCAAAGTCTCTTTTGAGAGCCCTAGACTTTCAATAACTTCATCGTTGTAAACCTCTTTATTTATAGCAATACCTTTATTCTCGTCTACATAAATAGTATCCTCCCCTGCGCCAGTCAGTGTTTGAAATTCATGAGAAAATTTTGAAAACATACCACCTGAAGCAAAAGTAAGGTATGTTAAGTGACCAATCCCAACTCTTTTAAAAATATTTTTATATGCTTCTTTTGATTTTTCATAGAACTCATTGTGCTCATTTTCATCTTTTGAAAAAGAATACAGATCTTTCATTATAAACTCACGAGTGCGCATGATCCCACTTTTAGCACGAGTTTCGTTTCTAAATTTAGTCTGAAATTGGTAAACAGAAAAAGGTAAATCGCGATAAGAATTTACAAACCCTTTTAACATTTTAGTTATTGGAGCTTCATGAGTTACTGCAAGGCCTAGCTCCGTCTCATTTTTTAATTTAGTCTTAAACCAAACATCTACTTGGTCATCATTCCATTGATTAGTAGGTTCCCAAGTTGCTTTCTCTTGAAGCGCTGTCATTGTTATTTCTTGTCCGCCGATAGCATTCATTTCTTCTCGAATAATATTTTGTATTTTATTCAATACTCGAAGCCCTAGTGGTAGGTAGGCATAAACCCCAGCCATTTCTTTATTTATAAAGCCTGCTTTTATGAGAAGTTCTGCATTAAGAGACACTTCATCTGCTGGAGACTCCTTCTTTGTTTTTGTAAATAGTTGTGATTGCTTCATACCAATCATACTACCTTAAAACAGCCTTCTGGTCAAAAAGAGGGGTTGCTAAATAATGGTTTTTCTGCTATTATGAGCTTTATGTTCCGTGAGGAGCTTTTTTATATAAAGCCACCTTGTAGACAAGCTGAGATGCTTAAAAACGGACGCCCGCCTGAATGAAATTCATTTCGGGCAGGTTTATAAATTAATTAACCCTAAAACAGGGATATAAAACATGAGTACACAAAATACATTAGTGGAGAAGATGTTTCAAGCAGGTGCTCACTACGGCTATTCAAAAAGTCGTCGTCACCCATCGACAAGTGCATACATTTTTGCAACAAAGAATGGTGTTGATATTATAAATATTGAAAAATCATACGAACTTCTAGAGAAAGCACTAGATGAAGTAAAGAAATTAGCTGCAAGCGGAAAAACAATCCTTTTTGTTGGTACAAAACCAGAAGCTCGCCAACAAATAACAGAACTCGCGCTTTCTCTTGGTATGCCATATGTTAGTGAAAGATGGGTTGGTGGTTCACTTACAAATTTCCCTGAAATAAAGAAGAGAATTGCAAAACTCCTTGATCTCCGGGCGGAAAAAGAAAAAGGTGGTTTTGATAAATATACAAAGAAAGAAAGACTATTGATAGACAGAGAGATGGAAGATATGACTAAAAACTTCCAAGGATTAACTGGGGTAAACAAAACTCCTGACGCTTTATTTGTTGTCGATCCAAAAAAAGAGCATATCGCTTGTACTGAAGCTCACAAAATGGATCTACCAATAGTTGGTATCCTAAATACCGACTGCAACCTAAAGAAAGTAAACTTCCCTATCGTTGCAAATGACGCATCAGTATCTAGCATTACTTTTATTTTAAATGAAGTTAAAAATGCTTATGTAAGTGGTTCAAAGGGTGAAGCTCAAAAGAAATAATTATTATCTAAGAAAGACTCAGGAGGCTAAAAACCCTTGAGATAGAATTGAAATATGTCCACAAAAATAACTGCTGAGTTAGTTAAAGAATTACGAGAAGGAACTGGAGTATCTGTCATGCAATGTCGAAATGCTTTAGAAGAAGCAGATGGTGATATGGAAAAAGCATTGATAATCTTAAAGAAAAAATCCAGTACTATCGCTATGAAGAAAGCTGATCGCGAAGCGCACGACGGAGTCGTAGTAGTACGTGAAGGAAATGGCAAAGTACTAGTTTTAACTCTTCACTCTGAGACAGACTTTGTCGCTAAAAATGAAGACTTCACAAAACTCGCAAATACTTTAGCTGATATCGCGATAGATGAAGGAGTAGAGAACATGAAGACGAAATCAGGAGATTTAATAAACGAGGTTATACAGAAAGTTGGTGAGAAGATAGAACTTGGTCAAATCGAAGAAATTGAAGGGTCTGTGCTTGGAAACTATGTACACGCAGGCAAAAGTGCAACAGTTGTAGCCTTATCTTCTGGAACACCTGAACTTGCTAAAGACATAGCGATGCATATCGCCGCTATGAAACCAGTGTTTACGAAAGCAGAAGACGTTACTGAAGATGATAAGAAGAAAGTTATGGAAGTCTTTGAAAAAGAAGTAGCAGAATCAGATAAACCCGAAGAGATAAAGAAGAAAATGCTTGAAGGAAAAATCTCTACGTACTTTAAAGAGCAAACTTTAATGGACCAATCTTTTATCAAAAACCCAGATATAACTGTTGGTAAACTACTTGCAGATAGTGGGGCAAGTCTGGTACGCTTTATACGAGTCTATATTGGATAAAAACAAATGGTAATAATTATTGTTATATTTTTTATATCGATCATCCTTGCATTTGGAATGCTCTCCTTTAGAGCTTGGCAAATAAGAACAGCAAGAGTAAGTATTCCAGACAATAAGGATGGTGCATTACCGAATATAACATTTAGACATGTTGAAAAAAGTATGCTATATTTGACCAAGCATGTTATCCAAGGAATCGTTCTTGCATGTGTGAAATACTGGTATATTTTAGTCACGAAAACAAAAAAATCGATTTCTGATAAATGGCCTAGAATACACAGCTATTTCCAAAAAAATAATGAGTTACCTTCTGAACCTTCAAAACCATCATTTTTTCAAAAAGCTATACTTGAATCGAAAGCCAAAATTAAAAGAATAAAAGAGAAGGTTAAGAACGAACACGAATAAAATACGCCGCTTTAGCTCAGTTGGTAGAGCAACGCTTTTGTAAAGCGAAGGTCCTCAGTTCGAGTCTGAGAAGCGGCTCAAGAGATAAGAAAAAACCCCTACTGCGCAGTAGGGGTTTTTTCTTCATTAGCAGGAGAAGTATTTTTATTAGTAGAACTTGTATCTTTCTTTGGGGTCTCAGTTTTCTTTTTAAATATCTTATCAAATATTGAAGTCATAGTTTCAAGAGGTTGAAAACTAGGATATTCTTTTTCGTTTATAACAATAGTTGGAAAATTTTTAACAGCAAACATTGATTGGAGAGCTTTCAGGGCAGGAGTGTCACTACTATTATCAAACCAATATATGCGCAAATCTGGGTAACGATCATGCACTTCATCCAAAACTATAGATTGCTCTTTGCAATCTTTACAATCAGTATCATGGAAATAAAGTAACATCGCTGTCTTTGTTCCACATCGTGAAGCTAGTTCTTTTCTTAATATATAGTCTTTTATTTGAAGTAAGACATATTGATTTTTAATCATGGTGACTTGAGCATCATCGGAACCTAGCTGGTTTTCCATAAATTTGACTCTGCGAGCCATGTCAGAGAGTTCGTTATTTAAATCAAACTCAAAACTTTCATTGGCTTCGAAGTGTTTACAAGAAGAAGAACCTAGTAACATAAAACGTGTTTCTGTTGAAAGAATATCGGTAGATATTTTGTCTTGTATAACTCTTACTTCATCTATCTTTTTTTGTGCTAATCTACTACTAAGATAAAAAGCAATCACAAAAAGCGCAACAGTGATGATTAGAGTGAAAATGTATCTCTTCCAAAATTTCATATATTTATCGCCACGCAGGACGTGCTTGATTTATAGCGTTCCAGACTGATTTAATAACCCAAAATGGCACAATTAGGCTATATAACACAAAGAAATATATTATATTAACAATACCCTTACGTTTAACATTAGATATCATCCGTCCAAGTATTATATTGGTTATAAAGAAAGCGAGGGTTATGAATGTCAAAAATACTATTGCTTTGGTATTCGTATAGAACCAACTGAAAGCTGATACGTGGAAACCTTCAAAGCCAACCAAACTGAGAACTAAGAATTTATCATATAAAAATAAAATTATATGATACCAACTAACTGCAAAAACAGACATTATTATTATATAAGACATCAAACTCATAGGTAGTGTAAAAATACCAAAATTACCAAACCTCTTATTCAAAAAAGCAAACCTGTAATCAAAAGTATTGTTGAGAAATCCATAACCCCACCTGAGCCTTTGTTTAAATAGCTTCTTTACAGTCTTTGGACCAGTAGTAAAAGCAATCGCACTATGACAATGCTCAACCTTGTAACCTTTAACCTGCATCCTATAAGTAAGTTCTAGATCTTCTAATCCATGACCTAGATGCCATCCCCCAACTTCGAGAAGCGGTTTTGGACTAAAAACTGAAAAGGCTCCCGGGACAACGAGTACACCACCAAGTAGTCCAAGAACTTTTTTAGTAAAAGAAAACATTTGATACTCAATACTTTGAGCTCTTTGAGCAATTGTTTTTGGAGATTTAATCAAAACACTTCCACCAACAGCTGATAGATTTTTATCTTGCATGAAGTAAGGGACTATTTTATACAGAGCATCTTGGTTTATTGTAGTATCAGCATCAAAAGAAGCAACTAAATCCGTAGTGACGTGTGGCAATGCAAAATTTAATGCAGTGTGTTTGCCTCCATTTTCTTTCTTGAATATCTTAACCATTGGATCATTTTCATAACCTTTCATTACAGCCCAAGTGTTATCCTTAGAACCATCGTCAATCAAATAAATATAAAACTTATCCTTGGGATAACTAAGATTTTTCAAGGATTGTACTGTATTATCAATAGTACCTTGTTCATTCCAGCAAGGCACTAAAAACGTGATAGTTGGTAGATCTTTTTCATCCCCCTTTAGAGGCTTATATGCTCCTAATAGATTTTTCTTTTCAAAAAAAGACATCAAAAAAAAGACCTGTACATAAACAGATGCAAAAACGGCGCAATAGAGTATGATATCACTTATAGGCATTCTAGGGTCAATTCTAGCATATTTCTCCTTAAAAATAAAGATTTATGCTATATGTACAGCATATGATAGCCTGTGATATAATGGGCAATATGGAAAATAATAATATACAAAACGAAGAGGCTGCTAAAGATAACGTTACTCTTAAACAACAAATTTCAACTCCTACAGCTATTATTGTTGCAGGTTTCTTGATTATGGTTGGGATTCTTATAACTAAAACAGGGGGTAATATAGTTAGTTCAAAAACTTTATCGGAGCAGGTTGGAGTATCTAAGGTAAAGATGGATGCCTGCATAAAAGGTGTTGATGTAAGCAAAGTTAAAAGTGATATCGACGCAAGCGTTAATAAAGCAATGAGTAATTATGGAGATAGAGACCGTGGGACACCTTTTAGTGTGATAATTGGACAGAATGGTGCCAAGACAGATATTCGTGGAGCAGAATCATATGATGTTGTTAAGAAAGCTGTAGAAAATGTAATAGCTGGTAAGGTTGAAAGACCTTACACAGGTAATATTGAGCTATCAGAACCTACTGATCATATTATGGGCAATAAAGATGCTAAGGTAACAATAATAGAATATTCCGATTTTGAATGCCCTTTTTGTAAACAGTTCCACCCAACTCTCGAGAGAATTGTAAAAGAAAACAATGGTAATGTAGCTTGGATATACCGACACTACCCTCTTCATCAGCACTCATTTGAAAAATTACTAGCTGCAAATTGTGTAGCGGAAATAAAAGGTGACGATGCATTTTGGAAGTACAGTGATTTATTGTTTGGACTTCTCAAGACAGCTAACGACTCTGTATCGGATCAACTTTAAAAAAGATGGATCTAAAACCTGTAGACTTAACTCACACGCTCTCATTCAACATCCCAACTTGGGATGTTAGTTGTGGTTTTAATCTTGAAATAGATACTGATTATACTGATTGTAAAGATCCAGATCTTTTTCGTACTCAAAAAGTAAACATGAATGCTGGGATCGGCACTCATATGGATACACCAGCGCATTGTTTCCAGAACCAGAGAACAATAGAATCTTTGACCATGGAAGAGCTAGTGACAGATTGTGTGGTTATTGATGTTAGTAATTATGCAGATGAAAATTATATTGTTATGCCAGAAGCTATAGAAAAATTTGAAGAAAAATATGGGGAAATAAAACAAAATTCATTTGTAATATTTTATACTGGCTGGTATAAGTATTGGGAAAACTCTGAAAAATATAGGAACAACTATAAATTCCCCAGTGTACATGTATCTACTGCTGAACTTCTTTTAAAACGTAATATTGCAGGGCTCGGTATCGATACACTTTCAGCAGATACTGGTAAGAACGGCTTCCCTGTCCATAGAGCGATCCTGGGTGCTAACAAATACCTTGTGGAGAATATAACTAATCTTGCAGGACTTCCACCCACAGGCGCAAAGATAGCAGTCCTTCCAATAAAAATAAAAGACGCTACCGAGGCACCAATAAGATTGATTGCTTTAATACTATAATTAAAAATCCCTCATCAGAGGGATTTTTAATTAATCAAAATAATTCTTAAGGCGGGCGATTTTTTCGTTGTTGCGGAGTTTTTCATGAACTTTCGCTTCAATCTGACGAATACGCTCACGAGTAACATTAAACTCTGCTCCTACTTCCTCTAGAGTATGCTGGATCCCGTCATTTAATCCATAACGAAGTTCTAATATCTTACGCTCTTTTGGAGTAAGAGTATCTAGCACTTCCTTAATCTGATCTGAAAGAATTCGACGTGAAGCATCTTGGTCTGGGCGAAGAATTTTATCATCTGGAATAAATTCACCCCGTGTAGATTTTTCATCGTCATCCCCTATTGGTTGTTCAAGAGAAACTGTTTCTTGATTGATTTGTTCTATTATATGAATCTTCTCAACTTCAAGACCCATTTCAGTAGCAATTTCCTCTACTAGCGGTTCGCGACCAAGGTCTTGCGAGAGTCTTCGAACAACTTGTTTATATTTTGAAATTGTTTCAACCATGTGCACTGGGATACGAATTGTGCGAGACTGGTCAGCGAGCGCACGAGTGATAGACTGACGAATCCACCAAGTTGCATACGTAGAGAATTTATAACCCTTAGTCCAGTCAAATTTTTCTACAGCCTTAAAGAGACCTAAATTACCTTCTTGAATAAGATCAAGAAGTGTAAGATCTGAACTTCTTCCAACATATTTTTTAGCTATCGAAACAACCAAGCGGAGGTTTGCGCGAGCAAGTAAGTTCTTTGCTTCCATATCGCCTTTTTCTATTCTTCGAGCTAAATCTTTTTCGTCAAATGCACTAATGAGTGGATATTGCCCTATTTCTTTTAGGTATATCTGAATAGAATCATAAGCTTGGGCATCTTTACTGTATTTGAGTGCTTGCTTCTCTGTGTCTCCATCAACATCAAGTAGATTACCCCCTTCGAGTACATCAATACCCGCGACTGAGAGTTTTTCATAAAGCTCGTCTAAGAATAAAATATTATTTTCAATATCTGGAAAAACTTTAATTATTTCGTCATAAGTTACAAATCCGCGTTTCTTACCTTTTTCAATCATTAGCTGAGATTTTTGTTCTAAATCTAAAGCCTTCTTTTCACTAATAGTAGCTTTGGTTGACTTAGTGGTTTTTGCTTTTAGTTTTATTTTCTTAACTTTTTGTTTAACAACTTTTTTAGCAACCTTCTTTTTTGATTTAGTAGGCTTTTTTGTTACTTTTTTTACAATTTTTTTCTTTGT
>OFRM01000092.1_pt1 | contig 37307 bp, 50 predicted proteins | sample 1543101 | NCBI WGS metagenome assembly OFRM01 (sample SAMN07774223, study PRJEB24372) | wastewater metagenome | isolation source: Exp Tend VB 0WW | collected 2016-02
CTGGCTAGACAACTATCATGGAAAGAATACATTCGCAATGTCGAAGGTAATTCGCAAAATACCTCTGAATTCTTTGGGCACTTTCTTGATTTTGGCAAAGGCTATAAGCCAGATGGTAAATTTTGGAGCATGCGAGATAAATACATGCCCAAGATTCGTGAATTCATTACTAAAAACCCAACAGATGTGTTGCTTGTGGTATAATAGGCACGAAGGGCTGAAGACTTCCTCTGTCGCGGCGTGAGGCCAGCTCGAGAGAGCAGCGTTAAGAACTTCGGTCGAGATTGGTGATTCAGTGCGCTGAGTTACCACCGGGCGGGGAGCCGCCCGGAAACAAATGGATAGCCAACCCAATGGGTGATGGGAACTGTTTCGAAAACAGGTGAGCCTGATGAGGGCCTTTGGGGTTCGACTCCCCAGCTATCCGCCAGAATTTGGCGACGTCCGGCAGGACGGACAGCCGGCCCCCGGGCCGGTGTTGTGGCTCGAGACCACAAGTCGTCACCAAATATGGAGCGTAATCCCTGACGGCGAGGGGCGCTGTTTGCTAAACAGTTGGGACTGAAAGGTCTGCGGTTCGACCCCGCTGCGCTCCTCCAGCTCGGACTACCACAAATCGAAGAGATGACAGGAGCAAAAATATGATTACAATTCAACAAGCATTCGACGCAATGATGAATCAAGACACACTTTATTACATCGGAAATGATGGAACAATGGGTGAGATGATTCCTGGAGTGATTGGCAGACTGAAAGCCTATTTATACTGGCAAAACAGTCTCCACGATTCCTCCTCAAATGAAATTGATAGAGTAGATAAGCGATATGTGGTAATGTCCTTAGATGCATCTACTTGGAAGCATCTAGATGATTTGTATGTGAACAAAGATGAAGTTGTTCAAATTATCATTGCGAGAAAACAATCTGAAATTGAAACACTTCGCAAAGCCATTCAATAAAGAATTCCCCAAAGCGCAATAGGATTCTAATATTGGTTTGCTATGCCATGGGAAATATTTACACCAGAAGCGCGTGTTCGTGCCAAACAATCGCGTGCTAAAATATTGGAGGGTTCGCATAGTGGTCGAGTGCGCCAACTTGGAAAGCTGGTAGACCGCAAGGTCTCACGGGTTCGAATCCCGTACCCTCCTCCAGATTTCGGAACGGTGTCAGAGTGGTCTAATGTGCTTCTTTGCTAAAGAAGTGGGCTGTAAAAGGCCCCGTAGGTTCGAATCCTATCCGTTCCTCCATATTTCTGTAAAGCTGTTGGACTTGACAAACCATTTTCTTTTTCGCCATAATACTGAGAGGTAAATCTGTCGGTGCAGCCAGACTCACCTCAAGTAATTTACGTTTGGTGCAAACCTTTATGAATATTGAGCATGCAATCAACTGGTCGATTCTCAACTACCCAACGCTTTACCGTATGAAAACGCATGAAGAATCGCGTTTGCAGGTATTGAATCAATACTTCCTTGTCATCGGCAATGGGATGGATTGGACAAAGGAAGGATATCTCTTAGACCTGTGCGAGAAACATCCAGAGAAGGAACTCGTCAAGAAATTGCCTAAAGATTTCTATGACAAAGAGCTCTACAAGTTTGACATCGACCCACAAATGCTCAAAGAAGCAAAGCAAGAATTGAGAGACAACAAGGTGTGGTTCAAAGTTCGAAAAAACTACTTTGGCTCCACTATAGTCTTTGCATGGAGTAAAGAATTGGCGTTGCCATTCGTTATCAAATACGAATGCGAGAAAGACAAGCAAGAACGCGCACATTATGCTGAGATTTTCAAAGATTTTCCAAGCATGCAAACAACATTTGGAACTCGTCTTCGCGAGGCAAGCGCCGTCGGGCATCCTTTCAGTCCGTATCCCATATGCCAATACAGCGCACTTGTTGAGATGATAAACAAGCGCACTAATTCACTACATATCGAGAATTTCGACCTTGCCTATGTCAAGGAAGATTGGATACAAGGTGCGATTGATGTGGCAACGGCAACACTTGAGTATTACAATGATGAGTCCAGATATTCCAACAACTCCTATCATCCAAGCAAATGTTTCCAGCAGTTTAAGAAGTCTTACGACCAAGACCCAGAAAAATATCGTGCCGACCGTGTTGCAGAAGGAATGACCCATGAAATGTCAATTAAGGAGTGGTGTCAATTCTGGTGGGATAAGTTCCGCACTGAGCAAATTGATTACTGCAATCGGTTCCTCGAAATGTACGACCAAGATTTTACTAAAAACCCAAGTCCTGTGGCATAATACAGGTATTGGTCTGGTCTGGATGGCACAATATGTATATCATTCAATACGGCAATCGAGTTGAGATAGACGACAGGCATTATGTTCGAGTCATAGACGGCAGAAAGATGGTGTTGTGTCACGACGATAGTTGTGATGTACCTTTAATCGACGGAAATTGCCCGGTTTGTGGATTCACACCAGATACGCAATCCAGGCAATTTTGGCCAATCGAAGAGCACAATATTCTTGATTTAATGCTTGATGGTAACACACAATAGGTTGAGTCTTGAGCAGTTCATAAATCAACCATGTGAATAGAAAGGTTTTCTATGTCAAGTGCGTTCGCGACTGCAAACACGGCGGAGTGCAGTATTACAAAGGCGATGTACGCAAATTCTACTCCGCGCTAAAAGCCAAACACTTTATTGAGAAGGCACCTGAAAACTGTTTTGTAGCAGATGGCCACAGTGGAAACCGACCCGAAGAATAGGGTATGATTCAAGCATGGACAGGAACTACGAAAGGGTTTTAATCGCACTCAAGCTCATGATTGAGAACGATAACACAGAGCAGTACGCTGATGCGCCAAACGGAGAATTTGACCCCAACGATGAAAATGCTCACTGGTTGGAGGTATTGCAGACAGCGCAGCAAGTGTATTACGAGGCGACTGGAGAAGTCGTCGCCAACGATTTGGGCGTAATTCTCATTCCAGGCAAAGCCAACGAAGACAATTTTGGATTTGTTGTCCAGAAGGCTTGACAAACCAAAAACGGTCTGGTATAATCATCTTCGAACAAGCTCGTGAGGCTAAGCATGCATCAAAAGAAGCCGAACCTTGTGGCCACCAAGCGAAACTGGAAAAGCTAGAATAATCTGGTGCGGTCGGACATAGTAAACTTGTTCAAATAGCTCACTCACCATGTCGTGAGAAGAGAACGGGTGCCGAGTAAAATCGACACCCCGAATGCCGGTTCCTCTATCAGAAGAGGTGCCTCACTGAGTCGAAGGAGATTCAGAGAGGTTGTCGGGGTCATGCCTGTGACCGGCACCAAATTTATGCGGGTGTAGCATAGCGGCCTAATGCGCCTCCCTGTCACGGAGGAGACCGAGGGTTCAAATCCCTTCATCCGCGCCAATTTTTGAGTAACAAACAATGGCTAACTTCAAGAAGAATGGTAATCGCAAACGAGACCGATTGCAATTCCGCAATCGCAAGATTGATTCCGCGCATGGCGGTGGTTCGTGGAGAATTGACAGTTTGTGGCGCAGATTCGTGAAGGCTGCAAAAGCAGTTGACGAAGATTAAAGATTTTGCTAGGAAGCGTGAATTCGCATTTGGGTGTCCTCTGGATAGGCCCCAAAGGAAAAAGTCAGGTTGAGAGACAGCCGCGAGGGTTGTCTGGTCGGGTTCTTAAGTGTGTCCGTGCCACCTAGCATCAACGAACGGCATCGTGATTAGTCGGAACGACGTAGCTCATGAGCCTTGGCGCTGAGCCTTCAGTGGGTAGTCCAGGGTACAAGAAGTTCCGATGGTTGTGAGCAGCGATGCCATATGGCCTATGAATTTGAGTTTTGCAGGCATTTTGACCATCATCAGCGAATGACGGCGTATGCTAAGCTCCCAAGCCCCCGCAAAGTTCATTGATGTATCACAAATGCCAGGTACGTCAGACACAGACAAATTCCTCGCAGCCGCGAATGCTTTCAATCGCGGAGAAGCGATACACATTTACATTCCGTGGATTGGAAGAGAATGGATACTAGAACAGACAATCACTTTCAAGTCATCACGGACTGGTGACTATCTTCAAGGCAGGATTTCAGGAGACCCATTCTGGAATCTCATAGACTATCGTGGTCCGGATGGAACCACGGCATTCAAGTTCATTGGATGCAAGCGAAACAGAATTTCTGACATTGGATTGCGATTATTTGGCAATCGACAGGTTGGATTTGAGGTTGGGGTAGACGCAGATGTACAGTCAACCAGCGGTATACAGTTTCTGAATTGCAGGCCACAGTTTATGTCAGGCAAGAATTGCACTGGGTTCCTTATCGGAAGCAACGAAACCTGGCCAGCCGGCGCAGCAGATGTCTCGTTCATAGATTTGACAAAATGCGAGTCATACTACAATCCTGTTGGCGACACACATCAACTGATGTTGATGAATGTGATTGAAAAAGGCCATATTGGATACCAGTTCGTTGGTGGAAACACACTTGCCAATAGAATAGACAACAGCAATGCATGTGGATGCAATATCGGAATCAACGTATTTGGAACGGAAAAACTGCCAAACAGCGGAAGCAGTGGAATGTATGTAACCAACTTCGGAACATCATATACCACACTCGTCTATCAAGTCGACGGAGGATTTCCAATTTACGCACACGGAGGTAGGCACGAACTTGGGGGTTCGCTATTCTCTCATGGCAGTTCAAAGGGCTACCAGCCATCTGTAGTACCAGCCAGTATCACTGATATGGTGGTTGATGACTTCATGCCATACACTGGCACAAAGAGCGGTCTGTTTGCACCTGGCGCAATGCTATCGTTCCGAAACTGTGTTCGAGCGCACGTTACTGGAATGCAGTTTGGGTGGTATGGTCCAGGCGAGAAGCCGAGCAATAAAGATTTCTTCTTTTTGGCACACAATAACACCAATGATAAGGCAAGGGTTTACGTGGAGGGATGCACTGGCATCACACCAGGTTCACCAACTGTTTCGCAAAGCGGCAGATATGATTTCTTCCTTGAGCGATACCTCAAGGTGATTAAGCCCGCATGATTTACGCGTCCGTGTTGTAGAGGTTCTGCATACAGTCCTGTCACGGCTGAGGTGGGGGGTCAGTACCCCTCGGACGCGCCATTTTATCCTTCTGAAGCTGAAGAGTCGAGGCACCGCGTTGTCTGCGCGGAACTAGCGGGTTCAAGTCCCGTCAGGAGGACCAATTTATCCCCGTATTCTAGGATTCAACCTGGGCGGCGCAATGAAATGCATCCACGACGTACATCGTGCTGTTGAGTAAAAAACGCAAGAATGGTTGATGAGGTGATAGCGCTTGTACGAGCGGGTGGTTCGACTCCACCTATGGGGCCAGATTTTCATGTTGGTACGACTGATTTGGTTTATCAACTCCAAAGAGAACGTGGGTTCGAATCCCACCCATGGGCGACATCGTCTGTGGTAGAGTAGCGGCTAGTAACCAGTCTAAAAACTTGACTAACATGGAACTTTTTGACGTTGTATAACGTCTAATAGATTGCGCGATATCACTGCGCAACACAAGCGGGCTTGGTGTAGAGGTAACACGTCATCCTTCCAAGTTGCAGTCGCGGGTTCGAGTCCCGCAGCCCGCCCCAAAGCTATACCCATGTGGTATACTTACATTTGCATAGGAGGCACAGCATGAAGAACACAAGTTACTTCGAGCTCGAGGGCTCAGTGCTTCGCATCCCACAAGAGGGCGGCAAGCCCAGAGTCTTCGACGCAGAAACAGGTAGGTGGTTGCCATATGACCACGTTGAGCGATTTATCGTTCAAGCAATTGACATTTCTCACGATGAGGCACAAAACCTTATTGAAGAGGAACGCGAACTAGCCGGGGTGTAAGCCCTGGCTTAAATGCTCCGGTACCCAAGTGGCCAAGGGAGGGCTCTGCAAAAGCCCCATTCAGCAGTTCGATTCTGCTTCGGAGCTCCAGAATTTTCGACATAATAGCTAAGGAAAACAAGGTATTACTATTACCTTAGCCGAAATATCAATTATGTCAAGATACTCTAACGAAGCACTATCAAATGCAATTGCAAATAGCACAAGTTGGCGACAAACAGCAATTGCACTGGGGTTACATGGTCAATCCAGTGGAAACAGGCGCACTTTACAACGCAAGGCCGACAATCTCAATTTTGATTACTCTCATTTCACAGGACAGTCATGGTCTAAGGGGAAGACGCTGCAAAGTCACAAAACAATGCCATTAGACGAGTGGCTTGCGTTGCCGTGGATGACAAGTAGTAAAATCAAAGCCAGATTGCTCAAGGAAAACCTTATCATCAATCACTGTTATGAGTGCGGACTCGAAAATGAGTGGTGCGGCAAGCCAATAGTCTTGCAACTAGACCATATAGATGGCGATAACACCAATAACACATTAAGTAATTTCAGGCTACTTTGTCCAAACTGTCATTCTCAAACTCCGACATTTGTGGGCAAGCACAAAAGAAAGAAACAGACATAATACTGAATGGAACTATCCAAAAAAGTATTGATGTGTGATGAGGTACCGCTTGAGAATCTGCCACGATATGAGGTACCGAACGATGCGGTATCAATCATCTATAGCCCAATGACAGGCAATGTTGTCAAGTCATCAGGTGCTGAAGAAATATTGATTCCGCTGACCAAAAAAGATGTTGACTGGGATAAAGTGCTGATTCAAATGCTTGAAAAAAGCGCACGTGTCATGACATCTCGAGAAACCAAACTTGGTATTACAGCAAAATCACTCGATGACATTGACCTAAAGCTAGATGTAGATACGCACTTCTCAGACCTTCAATTGATTTGCGCACAAGTAGTGACGCATCCAGATAATGCTTTTGAATCAAGCGAACTTGATGTTCGCGAAACAGATTTGTGCCCGAAAGACAAAGCGTATTTTCTGCCGCCACCGCAGTTTCTTGGCGTGCTCGCAACGAAAAACTTTCCATCAGAACCATTACAGGCTGGTATGTCAATCGTCAACTCACAATATGTGCTTGAGGTTGAACTGCTCGAAAAATAACAAATGCCTCGGTAGTCAGGCCACGCTTCGAACGTGGTAACTGTAGCGGAACTGAAAACGCGGGTTCGAATCCTGTCCGGGGTACCAATTTATGGTATACTGCCCACATGTCAATATGGGTGTTTCTATATGTGTTTGTGGCACAGGTTGTAGCCATCTACGGATGGTACACTGCGTCTGATACTGGAAAGGCAGAGCTGGCCAGAGGTGTGCAACCAAGGTGGTTACTGCTGACCGAAGTGGCATTTTGCGGATTGATTTGGCCAATCACCATTCCAGTCATTGTATCTGACAAACAACGAATGCGCGGATAACGCGAACGCCGGCGCAACGGCAAATAACAGACCTATTCATAGTAGGTTCTTTCGGTGAAATGCCGATGACGGGACGGAAAGAAGTCGTAAATAGGGGCTAGACCCTTCACCGGTGATGTAGGCTCCTCCACAGATGGCATTGCGCTGCTGTCTGCTATAATAAAGCATGGAAGAAAATTTCGACCTCAAGGCGGCCATCGAAGAGTATGAGAGGCTGTCACAACGAGTAGACACGCCATGGTTCCATACCAAAATTGAAGAAGATGAGTATGGTTACGATATAGCAGAGATTGGACCATATGACCTGGATGAGAAAAACGACGAGATACCACCTGAAAACCAAATGAACAGCTATGTCGAAGAGACAATTGCTACATTCTATGGATGCAACACTAATTGCGAAGCAAACATTAAACTCGCTGTTCTTGCGGTTAATATGGTGCCTGCACTTATTGCCAGGGTGAAAGAACTCGAGGCAAAAACATCTACAGGACTGTCTGATGATGTTTCAAATTCAATTGAAGCATTGCAAAACACCATTGACACCCTAAATAAATGGCGCAATCGGGTATAGTGCTATCGTGGAAACTTACACCGAAAAAGAGTTCCTTGATTCGTTCACCAGAGCGTTCAGAGACGGCAAGGCTGACTATATCGTGTTCGATGGACATTTTGCCAGAAGCAGGTTCCTAAGAGAAGCGACACAATGGGGTTTAGACAACGATATCATCTACGAAGATGAGGCGATGGGCGCACTACACTCTGATTCACAGTGGACAGTGCAAATCTTCAGGCTAACAGAATATGGTCGCGAAAAGCTGTTCTCGAGACTTGACCCACAAGTCGAAGACAAGACATCAGTTCTCGATGTCATCATTGAGGTGTAAATGTCTGTTGGCGGAATTGTAATTGGTCAAGGGCAAATCTACAGTAGTAATCCATGTGCTGAGGTTGCTTTGAGTCCGCCGCAGGGTCTCAAAAAAAGATGTCTCGATTCAGAAGACAATGAATGCACTGTGCCAACATGCATCGAATGTGGTTGCCCAGATTTAATTGATGATGACCCTACACTTTGGGCATGCATGTCTTGTGGACACAAACATTTTTCGGCTGTGTTGAGCAGACCAGAAGTAGCAGAAAACTGGAGGCCGACAGAAAGGCACGGCATAATAGACTTGTTGCTAAGCCATGATTCGCACGTAGTCGAGTCGCCCTGCGAAGGCGATATCCGTAGCGGAACTGAAAACGCAGGTTCAAATCCTGTCGTGCGAACCATGGTATACTAGGCACATGAAGCTATTGACACGCGAACAGTTCTTTGAAACCGTCATGAGGCGAGATGGCAAATGGTGTGTTTACTGTGGCGAACCCGCAGTTGACGCCCATCATCTCATCGACCGCAAATGCTTTGCTGATGGCGGTTATTACGAAGACAACGGTGTTTCACTTTGTTCAAAATGCCATCTGTATGCAGAGCAGGGACTGTTGTCACCACAACAACTGAGAAGCTGGGCGGGTATTGATGAGGTAGTGTTGCCAGAGGGGTTTGACACTAATCTTGAATACGACAAATGGGGCAAGCCAGTGGTAATTGAAGAGAATCCGGTAGACCAATGCATGGTGCCGATTAGTTCTCTTAAGATTGACAGGCATTTCGAGACAGAAATACTGGCCAAGTTCATTATTGATTGCGGTCTCAGGGAAGAATTTGTTGAATTTGCCAAGCAGTGGGCAAAGAATCCAAGTTTGGTATATGACCCAGAGTATGGCGATGATAAAGAATGTCTTTGCGGACATCCATATTACAGGCACTTTGATTCATATGAAGATATGTCGCCTGTTGGTTGCAAGTATTGCAGATGTTACACATTCGTACTTGCCCCAATACAATCAGTTAGATAACCATGGAAACCAAAACAGAAGTTAAAACATTCAGAATTGACATGAACTGTGATAAGTGTGGTGGAAAGATGAGGCCCACTGGTATGGTGTACGACATACACCCGCCGTCATTTCCACACAAGTGTGAAGATTGCAAAGAGGGCGCGACATTCAGTGTAAGATACCCGTATGTCAAGCACGAGGAAATCACAGATACAATTGTGCCATAATGGATTTGACAGGCAGAGAAGTCTTGGCTCCAATCTAGTAATAGGCACGGAGAGAAACTTCAGGACAGCATCGCTTAAGGTAGGAGATTCGTCGTTTGCACTACTGAGGCTGCAACTCAAACAGACCTAGCGGGTGAGCGACGCTACGATGGTCGGGTTAGAGGCCAATAGATAAATCAAGACATAAAGCAGAATCCTGGGTAAGCTCACCTGTCAAACATTCCCGTTCGGGAAGATTTTGCCGTGCAATCGCAAGAATGTACAAGAATATTACCGAGCGGTAACAAATGTCCCGGTAGCTCAGCGGAATAGAGCGCAGCCCTGCGAAGGCTGAGGCCGTAGGTTCGAATCCTATTCGGGACGCCAGTTTTATGCCATAATACGACATGACCAACCAAATAGGGATACAATCGGAAGAAGACGGCTCATTGGTTTGGTTACCAGAAAATGTTGTCTTTAGATATAAGAGCTGGAGACCAAGAGTGGAGTTTAATCAAGAAGACCCTGATGGATTTCAGTATCACGGATACGCCATTCATAAAACCGGATTCAAAGATTTAATGGGTAGATATGTGAGTCCAATGGATGCATGGTTGGGCGCAGAAGAGCTTGCAAACATGCATGCATGCAACAGAATTCACCCAAGATTGCTGAAATAATGCCATAATACGACATGTCTAGCGCATATACACCAAAATGGATGCGTATTCTGCAAAGAATCACACCATGGATGTTCATAGAGTGTCCAGGTCATAACAAGCATTGGTGGCATCAAAAAAGATGCTGGTGCTGTCGGTATGAAAACGGTCAATGGGATTACATTTACCACAATGGAGAGTGGTTGCCACTTGAAAATCCAAAAACATTTGATGCGAAAACTCGAGAGAATGTGCAAACATTCAATATTCAATGCACAATGAAAGACAGATGGGTGCCTCAATTCTTGGGTATGTTATCCAGCATGGAGTATTTAGGGCGTATAGGTTCATCAAGAAAGGTCACGTTTTTCTCAGATGGAGACGGTGACTTTCAACCAAGGTTCTCTTGGTCTGATAATTTGCCAGCACCAGCAGAAAGTCCAAACAAAGTCGACCCGTTTTTTGACGCAGGCTAACTTGACAATCTGCGCAGATACAGGTCATAATATGAGCGTTATCTGAACAAAACATCAATCCCCTCGAAGCACAATGGAAGTGCATGCGCGTCCTAAGCGAGAGGTTGTGGGTTCGAATCCCATCGAGGGGTCCAAATTTATGGTACAATGCCATCATGAGTGTTGAGAATCACCCAAATCTTCACGCCGTAGGGCTGACGTTGGATATATCCAATGCACTGATTCATCGTGTGCGCGGAGAAGCTGCAGAAGTTCCTTTTGCAGAAATCCTCAAAACACTTGAACAAGAAATTCAAGATTTTGTGGTTGGAATATCAATCAAACTTGACCAGGCTTTTCCAAAGGTGGTAACTTGAGTGAAATAGAAGTCACGATATGTGGCCAGCCTGTAAGACAATTGCCCATTGGCTGGACAATCATTGAAGTACTCGAGGTTCCTCTTAAATTTGATTCAAGTCTTGCGTTGTGTCTAATTGAACTGACAGACAACGGTCAAAGCCGACACGGCAGCAACAAGGACTTATCTATTGCGCCAGAATGGTACGGCATACCAGAACATCTTGCACTTGGAATGTATGATAGCAAGACATATTATCTCAACGGGACACAGTGTGGTTTTAGGCACGTTGAACCCAAAGAAGTAAAGCAGTGTATTGAGATTGGCTTGACCGCTGATTACTTGTTGTCAATCGAAGAGGCAGCCAAGGCATTTAAGACCAAAATGCCAAAAGCCAGAGTGCAATACACAGACACGATTTTGTACAATGCCATCCAGCAACATATCCCTCGGTAGTCGTCGCGGTCTTCTAAACCGTCCAGCGTAATGGAACTGAAAATGTGGGTTCGAGTCCCGCTCGGGGGGCCAGATTTTGGTCATAATACGATATGAAAGAACTCATCATCGTAAAACTTGGCAACGAAGACCGACCGGCAAGTCAAGAAGACATCGACAACTTGGCCAAGAGTCTCAAAAAGGCAATTAAGAAAGGAAAAAACATTGTGATAACACATCACGCCATTGAGTTCGAACGAGTGCCACTAGACAATGTCAACAAGGTGCAGATTGTGGCGGCCAGCGAAACTGTGGTATAATCACGAATGCCCTGTCAGTTGACCGAGTCGGACAAAAAGCATGGACTGTGTGGTACCGCGCACCGTGTGAGTATAGAAGAGCAATGCCTGGCTGTAACCCAGGTGAATGGATTGAATTCCATACAGGGCATGTCACTCCCCCTCGTGGTCTAGTGGATTGGGCATCAGTTTTCTAAACTGAATCAGGCGGGTTCGAATCCTGCCGAGGGGGCCAAGATTTATGGTATAATGCCATTAACTCCTGCGTTGAGCCTGTCGACGGGTAAATCGCGCAACTTGGTGGAGGGAGCTCGTTTTAACTAACCACCAAAACCTGGCCTTTAAGCATTGTGGCGATGCAGCGGTTTTGTAAACCGCAGAGTGGAGTTCAATTCTCCAATGGGCCTCCAATTTATGCTGACGTCCCTTAGTGGTCGATAGGAGCAGTTTTGTAAACTGCCGGCGCAAGTCCTCGCAGGTTCGAATCCTGTCGTCAGCTCCAGATTTCGCAGGTGTAGCATAGATGGTTAATGCACATTCTTGGTAAGAATGAGACCACGGGTTCGAATCCCGTCACCTGCTCCAATTTCGCCAGCTTAGCTCAGTTGCTCAGAGCGCCTCACTTGTAATGAGGATGTCAGGGGTTGGAATCCCCTAGCTGGCTCCAATTTATGGCCTGTGGGACTGCTTGGTGTAGTCGCTACTCTGTCACGGTAGAGGTTCAGACGGGTTCAAATCCCGTACAGGTCGCCATTTTGAATGAAGTGCTGATGTGCGCACATGGCAGGTGGTCTTAAACGACCATGAGGTTCGAATCCTCCACTTCATTCAACTTTCCTCAAAATGAGGTATAATACAGATTGTCAAGTGAACGAAAGTTCCTTTGCTATGGAAAACATTTACTTTGACAACTTTACTTGCCGTGAAGACGTAGAAAGAGAATTCGACGTAAAACTCGGAGACGATTGCGAAATCTTGTTGGCAGTATACACGTATGGTGATTATTGCGGTGACGCTATGGTTATTGGAAGACGGGGTCAAACCCTCTTCATGGTAACTTCAGGGCACTGCTCGTGCTATGGACTTGAAGGTAGTTGGCAAGAAGACGAAACTTCTCTCGCGGCGTTGAAATATATGCTCGAGAAGGGTACAATCTTCAGCTACTACAACATAACCGAAGCACTCACCGAACTCATTCAGCGTCTAGGCGATGAATGAAAAGACCGAAGGCTTGGTGTTTCGACAGCAAGCCTTCAATTATGCGAGAGTGTCCCCAATGGTAGGGGTTCTGCCTTCCAAGCAGATGCGTGAGCCTTGCGGGTTCGAGTCCCGTCTCTCGCTCCAATTTCACGCGGCGGTGGTGTAATATTGCATGTCCCAATTTCACTGGGAAGGGAGAGCTGAAAGCACTCTACGTCGCTCCAGGTTTCTGGGGTTAGTATGGGAAAGGATGAATAGCAACTCCGAGTAACCGTACTGCCGAGGGAGTTGCTACAACCGAAGCAGGAGCCCCAGAATTATGCCGACGCCGCCTAGTGGGATGGCACTTTCTTGGTAAGAAAGTTCTTCGGAAGAGCGGGTTCGATTCCCGCCGTCGGCTCCAGTTTCGCCATAATACAACCATGAGTGACATCGGTGTTAAAATCGAAGGTGGAGATATACTGCTGAAACAAGACAGATGGTATCTTGGTGTTGCAGAACCGGAGGTTCTTGGTTCAGGGTATTTTATAGTCCCAAGGGCAATTGCTGATATTTCATACGATATGAGTCTTAGAGACGAAGACCTTATAGATGTAATGACAAAAGACTACATGGCACCCATACTCAGTAGGTGCAATCAGTTTCTGAAAGCATACGAGGCCAACTACAGAAACAAATTGAATGAAGAGTTTGAGAAACGCAGAAAAGCAAAGACCGAGGCATTGCTCAGTCGCGCACAAAAAATCATCAAATGAACCTATCTGGTGTATAATAGCTATGCCAGCGTAGCTCAGCAAATTATCCCAAACAGGATGTCCCGAGATTTGGACTAGTACGAACTCGGTAACACTGCAAGGGGGAGGTAGAGCACTTGCTATCTAAGTAAGAGGTCGACGGTTCGAATCCGGCCGCTGGTTCCAGTTTTTGGTCGTAAAGCATTGTGACGATGCACGGCACTCGTAACGCCGAGAGCAGGGTTTGATTCCCTGTACGACCTCCAGTTTGTGCTATAATACATTGCTATGACACAGGCAGAAATGTTCCTCGCATCGTTTATGCGGCCGAGTTCGTACTTTGAACTGAGCGCAGAGTCACAGTGGGCCACCGACAAATCTCTTGGCATTCTCGATTGGGATGGAGGTGGTGCCAACGGTCCGATGACACCGGAAGAAAAAGAGCGGTTTGAATCGCACTATGATTACTTCAAGAAAAAGAGAGCGGCCAAGGAAACCAAAGACAGAAACGCTCGATTCAAAGCAACACTGGAAATGATTGCAGAACTTGGCGACGACGAAGAATATGATGGCGTTTGGGCCGCATATCAAGCAAAATGCGCACTAGAAGGAGTGCCAGGTGATAATTATGAAAGCGTTCATAGAGATTGAATCCGACAACGATTTTGATGTTTACTCTTCAATAGGCACCTTTCATGCATATGGTCCGGATTTGAAGCACACAATCGTTGCTCAAAGCGAGGATGAAATGCGCAAAGAAATCGTTTGGTTTTTGTCACAATTGGAAATTCGTCAACCTTACGAGGCAGAATATGACTCGTGCCGAAGTCTGTATGGAACACCCGGAACATGGAGTAGTGCTGGTCACGACACATCATTCAAAATGATGATTTATGAAGCCATTCATCAAATAGCATCTGGTGGGAGTTTTGAGTTTCATCGGGGCGGGAACAGAGAGTTGCACATCGGACTTGTATAAACAGCATATGTTTATCAACAGGCTTTTAGACATGTGGCGTGGTACATACTACGCAGACCCAGTTGTTCGAGACCACAGCGACTCTAATCGCGGCACCATAGAAATCCTAGTTGGACACCATGTTATCGAGGTTTCAGAAGAGCAGGCACGCAACCTGTGGGGAGAACTTGGAAGTGTTCTCAGAAAGCGCAGCAAGCGACCTTCGGGGTTATCAACAGAATAAGGGTTGCAAATCTCCAAAAGCATGTGGTATGATAGAGTCCTATGGCTTGGGAAACTTACAAACCAACTCGTACCGACAAGCGTAGCAAGCGACCTCGGGCGACTATTTCGTCATACAACAATCACGCTACGTTGCTCATCAACAATGTGTTGGGCAATGAACTCGGCTTGAATCGGCTTGCAACGCATGCCAGGGTTCGTGTCGACAATGAGCGTAATTGTCTTGGTCTAACCTTCCACCAGGGCGCGAACTCCAACCGGGTTCGTCTTGGTAAGCGACTGGCATTGGACAACACCATCAACCGTACAGTGAACGTCACTCAGTTGATGTGTGATATGCGAGGAACCCCGTTGCCTAACGGCACGTATCATCTCGACTATGCTCGAGAGGGCGAAATCCTTGTTCTGAAGCTGGACGGACTCGACAAGTCGAAGGGCGAGTCAGCCGACTGACTATTTGGGCACTTCGGTGCCCAAATACGGAGAGATGGCAGAGTGGTCGATTGCGGTAGTCTTGAAAACTACTGGACAGCAATGTCCCATGGGTTCGAATCCCATTCTCTCCTCCAGATTTCTTGGGCCTGTAGCTTAGTTGGCCTAAAGCAAGCGGCTCATAACCGCTGGACCGAGGGTTCGAATCCCTCCGGGCCCACCAAGGAATAACAAATGAGCCACTCCTACGCCCCTGTAACTTAATGGTAAAGAGCCGCGCTTATAACGCGGGAAAGTGCATCCTAGATGTGGGTGTGTTGCGGGTTCAAGTCCCGCCAGGGGTACCATTTTTCAAACTACACATTCTGTTTTCAAATGTGTCATAATACAGCATGACTATTTTTCGACACATCAAGAGCGGTCTCTTGTATTCAATTGCATTGGTGTCACCTAGATGCTACACTGGAAGCTGGCATGAGGCCACGCCTTACTTCCCAAACCAAGGCGAGACAATCAAAAATGCCAAACTCAAGGATTTCGTGGCAATAGCAGATGCATAAGAGACACCACATCAATACACTTCACGATGCTCGAGATTACCTGCGCAAGCAAAACGACAATTTGTGCATGGATGAATGGGCTGATTTTAACACAAATCACATCCTTGAGAACGATGCGTTTTGGAAATGGCCTGCGTCTCTGTCAAAACACCAAGCTCGCTATGGTGGTCTGGCTGTACACACAGCACATGTGTGTTCCATTGCTGACGCCATAGTGGTCGACCTAGAGAGCGTTCGGCGTGACTTGGTGTTCACAGCATGTCTTTGGCACGACATAGCCAAAATCCAAGACTATGCTATTGAGGTTGATGACCAAGGAAATTACTCTTGGAAAGACACGCCTTTTAGACAAATGGAAAGACATCTGGTGCGGTCATATGCGGACTTCAGAGCTGCGGCCAAAGAGGCAAACCTCTGCGCCGAAGATGTGGACTTTGTGGCGCATTTGATGCTTGCACACCACGGAAGAAAAGAGTGGGGTTCACCAGTAGAACCACAGTGCGCAGAAGCGTGGGCGGTACATGCCGCAGACATGATGAGCGGTCGGTTTTTGGCATAATCAAGTTGGCATGAATAGTCCAACACTGTATCAGCAATCCGTATTGTCTTTCGATGATGTCCTATTGGTTCCGCAACACAGCAATGTACCCAGCAGGACTGCGCCAGTCTTGGAAACCAACCTGACGCGCAACATCAAAATCAAGCACCCAGTGGTTTCCACTAACATGTCCACAATCACAGAATCCGAGATGATGTGTGATATGTGGGAGTCTGGCAGCTACGGGTTCATGCATCGCTTCATGAGCACCGAAAGATACCAAGAACAAATGAAACTGTTTGTTCAAAAATGCTTTAAGCGCGATGTTTTTACAGCCGTTCGCGGGATAGTCAGTATCGGAGTCAAAGGCGAAGAAATCAACAATGGCTGGCTAGACCATGAACATCTTGCTGGTGTCATCATTGATATTGCGCACGGAGACAGCGACAGCGTGTGCAAAACCATTGAAGAGGTAAAAACCAAGTATCCACACCTGGATGTAATCGCCGGTAACATTGCAACCAAACACGGGTTCTTGCGCATGGTTAACGCCGGCGCCGATGGGGTTAGGGTTGGTATTGGTGGTGGTAGTGCGTGTACCACTCGAATGGTCACCGGACACGGTATGCCAACACTGGCCAGTGTTATTGATTGTGCCGAGGTGTCTGACAAAACCGGCGTGCCCATCATCGCAGATGGTGGCTTCAAGACGTCTGGAGACATCGTCAAAGCACTTGCTTTTGGCGCTAACGCAGTGTGCCTTGGTTCCATGCTTGCGGCCACATCAAGCACGCCAGGTGCGTTGCTTGAACTACCAGATGGTCAGTTCAAAGAATACTATGGCATGAGCTCATATACTGCACAAGAACGCCATAAGGACACCGGCAAGCGCAGGGGTGTTGCGGCTGAGGGCATTGATAGGCTTTTACCGTACAAGGGTGATACGTCAGAACTTCTGTCTGAGATACTTGGCGGAATAGCAAGCGGACTTAGCTACAGCGGTGCGTTCAGTATTGGCGAATTGCGTGAGAATACAGAGTATGTCATCCTCACCACAGGTTCAATGAGAGAAAGCAAACTACTATGAGCACCCAACAATACAAGCTAGAACTCGAGATGGAGCCCACGTTATGGGAAAGCCTGGGGTTTGACGACATGGAAGATGTCTTGTCATGGTTTGACAATGCAGAATATGAACAATGGAGAGACGAGGTCAGGCGAGACACATACATAGCATGGAGCGACTGTTGGCAAACAGCACTGTCAATTTTAGAGTCTCGCGATAGCCACAGCCAACTAGAAGTATCACTGGCAGAATCAATTTTCAAGCTGATGTGTCGATGCAGTGTGGTGCCAATCGTATCGGGTAAATTTGAAGGCGCAATCGCAAGAAACCAACTTGACTAATTGGCACAAGCATATGCTATAATAGCCACGTGTTGACGAAATTCTGGAATCCATGTTTAGAAGAGTACATGGCGGCCGTTGGTCGCGTGTTGCCCACGTATGGTGAAGAGCACTACGCGAGTGTTCTTGGGAATTTCGATGCGTTCGCGAATGCATTCCACGCCCGTGACCGCTGTATCAAAGAATACTCATTCGCGGTACCCAACCAAGAAGCAATTGAAACCTTGGTTCATTATGGTCCAGTGGTTGAAATCGGTTGTGGTCTTGGGTACTGGGCGAAGCTGGTTCAAGATGCCGGCGGTGAAATCGTTCCTTACGATACAAATGTAAACGATAAAGGAATGGTCAAGCTATACATGACCAAGGACGACTATGTTCCTGCGCACACCCAGGTGTTTCAAGGCGGGGTCGAGGTTGCCGAACTTCATAGCGATAAGGCTTTGTTCTTGTGCTGGCCGCCATATGATTCGTCAATGGCGCACGAATGCCTAGAAACCTATCTAAAGTATGGTGGGCAGACGCTCATCTATGTTGGTGAAGGCGATGGCGGATGCACTGGTGACGACGACTTCCACAACTTGATTGAAGAGCGCATGGAATGTGCCAAAAGCGTCAGAATCCCTGTGTGGCCTGGTATTCATGACTACATGGATGTATACGTGCTGAAATCTGCATAATACAGCATGATAGACGAATACACACTGAAGAAAGATGCGCTTGACAATAAGTACGCCGACCTTATTACAATGGCCAAGTTAATGGTTGAGTGGGCAATGGCAAATGACAGCTATTCTATGGCAAGAACCATTAGTCAGGCGCCTAAGCCCACTCGCCCGATGGAGTTAATGTTATGGGGGAGGTTTTATTCACAGAACACACTTGGTTATGCTTTTGCAGATGCATACCAAGAGTATGCTGAACTTGAGAGACGAATTGACCCTGCATTGCCGGCAGCGCCCTGATAGCGATAGAGTTCTTTGAGTTTGTCGTTATCAGGATAGTTGGTCTCGAGACTGCTTTGGTATTTTGCGTTTGATACTGGTTCGTGTTGTGCCAGTTGATTGGACAAATCAACATTCTCGAGAGATTTTTGCATAGGTGTTGCGGCCGGTTGTTTCCTTAGCCGATGTACAACCGTGCCGTCTTCAATTTCACTAAACGGAACATTGGTCAAATAGTCTCCCGTAGAACGAACATCTATGTTGTACCTTTGCACCTCGGCCATCTCGTCATACGCATCGTACAACCCATTTGCGATAGTAGCCGCTGTTTCAGGCGTGAGTTCCCATGTCTCAACACTAATACCAGGTATATTACCAGATGGCTTGACCCTGTGCCACCCAAAGTGCTGGATGGCATGAAGACTTGGGTCTTTCGTGCCAGACCAAGTTTGGTTAAATTCCTGCCTGCGATTCTCCAGTTCTTGCTCGTCTGTGATGTCTCTGTTGGCTCTCCAAAACAGATAATCTTCTAGTTCGGCATATTCCTTCCAGTCATCTTCACCATGCTCTTCCATCAGCATTTCAAAATACTCGCCAAGGTCTGAGCCGTCATCCGGGTTCCAACTTTTAGCCTTGTCTAAAGCACGTGAAAATCGGTTTTCGGCGTCATCGAGGGATGCCGCGTAATCATCATCATATGAATCATAACCAAGTCTGTTGAGTATTTCTTGCTCTGCAATCATTGCATGATTGTAGTCGCCCACATCACCGTCTGCGTATATTGAATTGCCGTCTTCGCCTATCCAATACTCACCACTTCCAGTGGGACTCGCCTGCCTGTATGAAAGCCTATCTGGTTGTATGGCGTCTTTGTGCGTTGCAACCCACGCAGTATGGTCGTCTCCCAGTGGATAATCTGGCATTTTAACTATGTCATACCCAAGGCTTCGCGCTGTTTTAACAATATCGTCTGCGTAATACGTCCTACTTGACAAATCATACTGATAGACTTGCCCATTGATTACGTAGTTATGTAAGTCTTCATCTTCAACATCTTCTTCGTCAAGAATGCCTTGCTCTATCATCCAGTTCCACAATTCTTCTCCGTCTGACAAGTCAAGTACCTTAGCATCCGGTCTGATACGATATGAACGCACATCGCCATATTGGCCTGCGCCTTCGGGACTCGTGGTCATATAGAGTCCCTGCATGCTCTGGTCGACTTGCACATCTTCTGGTGCGTAGTCTTGTTTGGTTCCGTGATACAAAACCGGGTACTGCTCATCGAGTGTGGTTTGTGCCAGCCTATCAAGAATATCTGCGCACGCAAAGCGGCCTTGAGCATCAAGAAGCTGCGCCTGCGACATCAGATATTTGCACAAACCAAACATAGTGTATTATTGGGCAGGTACTCATGGCTTGCCTGCATGTATAAACAAGGTATGTGGTATCGCTTTGCCAAGAAGAAATCTTACGATAACGTAATGATTGCATTCTATTTGCCCAAGTCTCTGGCAAAGGCTATGGTCGTCAAACCAAAAGAACTCCCAGAAGAACTCGATGTAGACTTGTCTCCGCCAGAAGACATGCATATGACTCTGGTGTTAATTGACGATGCGAAGAAATTAGAACCCAAAATAGAACTCGTTCAAACATGTCTTGAGCAAATCGCATCAGAATACAGTGCTATCAATGGAAAGATTGGAGGAGTTGGTGCATTTATGCCCGGTGGCGAAGTCTCACCAATTTACTATTCGTTTGACGCGCCAGGCTTACCAAACTTCCAAGTTGAGCTCAAAACCAGACTGAAAAACCTGGGACTGCCTGTAAACGAAGAGCACGGATTCACCCCGCATATCACAATTGGCTACACGAAGAATGATACCAGTCCAATTGAAACATTGTCACATATTGATTTGTCTCCAGTTGATGTGAAATTTAGTGAAATGCAGCTCAGGTGGGGAAATATTGAGAAGGGTCGCTATAAGTTGACAGGCAAGGCATAATACTGTATGAAAATCGTCACGGGTGTTGTACACGCTGGTAAAACTACCATGCTGGAAGCGTCTGGTAAAATGTTCGTTAGATGGGACGACTGGTTCCCTCTATACATAGAGGCAGAAAAGGGCAAACAAAGCATTTCAGACATCGTACCGAGTGAATATCTCGAGCACCCGTATCTTGCTAGAAAACTATTGGCCATCACCCCAGATATGCTTGAAAAAGTCTGCCAATCAGTGTCTGATGAGTTCAGAAACTTTGCAGATTTTGCAGATTTTGCCGAAGTCCCGGTATATGCCGTGAATTCAGTTCGCAGGCCGGGTGACTCCGTTATCATCGTAGCCGCGCCAGATTATGATGAATTGCTAAGACGCGTGATGAAAGTTCGAAAATGCGACGCTGACAAAGCAGGCAGAATCATTATCAAAGAAGCCAATGAACTAGACGCAATCGAATGGGACCACTACATTTCACATGTTAATGCGCTCATTTTCGCTTCTTCCGCTCGCTGTTCCGCTTCGCCTTAAACACGGTGTGACCTGGGTGCTTTCGAATAAACCGAAGATAAGACTGAATCTTTTCATGCTGTAATAGCATTGGAATGTCATTCAGATATTGCGCCAACTCATTATTGTCGAACAGTGCATGCAATTGTTTGTGGCACATGATACACAAATCGACCTGTGGCAAATCACCAGGCTTGATTCCCCTGCGCTTGCCGATGGACTGCGGCACCAAATGATGATTGGTTACTACTGGAACCGGTCGGCCACACAATGCACACTGCAACTCATCAGACATTGGCATATTATACTCAAAGTGCATAATACCATATGGATGTATGGGAGCAAAAACTAGAGCTTGCTGAAAGCATCGCGGCACATAAGTTTACAGATAGCCAAGCAGACGTATTCGCAGAAGACGACAGAGACCTGGCATTTTTCTTTTTCAACAGAAGAGAGGGCCAAACCACGGTTGGAATTGCATATGCGCTTGTTAGCGCATATTGGAAGCCCAACAGCAAGTACCTTTATATTGCCGATGATGGCAACGCGGTAACACAATCAAAAACATTGGCATCCTCTCTAGTCAAAAACTTTTCAAAGTGTAGGCCAGAACGAACATATCAAACTGTCGAGGGGCACGTACAAATTGGATTTGGTGAAACAAAATCAGAGGTGAAGTTTCATGCACTGGGCGCATATCACATAGGCGAGGATTATGATGCTATAATCGTGGACACTTCATATCACAATCTCAAAATGAAACACATGACCAAGTTCACAAATACGGTCTCTCCATCTGGTAAACTCTTAATCATGTCGCAGGTGGATGGCGAGACCAAATTGCCAACAACGCAAAATAAACTAGACGCAATCATAGACGATGTCGCTCTGTCCAGTGAATAACCTGAAGTGAAACGCAAAAGCAAAGCTCCGAAGCTCGACGGAAGGTCTACTGGGCGCTTTCACCTAATTCCAACATTGGTGGATGTAGTACGGTGTTTTCCAAAACATGAGGTCTTGGCTAGGTTCAATGTCGATGAAATTCTCGACATGGTTCCATCAGAAGACAGTGGCAATTACGGGCTTAAAGCGTCCGTAGAAACAGATTTTGGAACGATATATGTTTCAATTGCAAGCAAGAAACTATTGACATTCAAGCAAAGCACCATCTGTGCGTCGTGTAATGCCAGGGGTTCTTATTTCCTATTGCTTCGCAACCCACACGCAAAAGGCCGCGCATCATTAGAGTTGTTCACCGAAGATGACAAACTCCTGACACGCGACCACATCATGCCAAGAAGCCTTGGTGGCAGTAATGATATGTCAAACAGCCAAACTATGTGTCTGACTTGCAATTCCAAAAAAGGAAGCAAAGTGCCTGGGCACTAGCCACCGCGTTGACCGCCGCCGTTACCTGCGTTACCACCGCCGAAACCGCTTCCAAAACCGCCGTTACCACCGCCGAAACCGTTGTTTCCACCACCGAAGCCAGAACCACCAAATCCGCCATTACCGCCGCCAAAACCACCAAATCCAAACCTAAGCGTAGACATTTCTGGTGGTGTTTGGAAATTGGTTGTTCCAGACAACAGCATGAAAATCAGTTGCGGGTCAGCATGTCTGATTTGAATACGACGAACTACCTTGCCGTCTGATTGAGCAAGTCCGATTGCCGAGATTGCGGCAAGTCCAAGGGCCAAAATGAGTTTTTTCATGTTACCTCTATGTCACATTATACCGATGCGCCATAATGTGGTATTCTATAGACGTATGCCAATCAACCTTGTTACGCTGCAAACTACTCAATCTTGGGTCAGAAGCATGTCTCAGGTCAAAAGAATGACCGAGCACGTGCGGAACGGTGGCGTATTCACAATTGACAATGTCCCAGAATTTCACCCAGAGGACAGCGTCTTTCCGTTGGTTAGAATCAGCAAATTCCAAGATGGTGGCTTGTATCTGCACGATGGACACCACAGGGCAGTGTCAATTTGGCTTGGTGGTCGTGAATATCTTCTTCCAGATGAATACGAAATCCAAGATTGGGATTCGATTGACAGATATGCTGAAATCAATCTTAATGCCAATTGGATTACACCAGTCAAGCTGGAAACAGAAGTGAGACTGCCAGATACGCGTATTTACAAACGACTGATTCAAGAAGCGTCGACCGAAGACGCAATCGAACTCATTAACAACTTAAAGCACATGTATGCGACTGAGCGCAGGTATGGTAGCGTGGTGGAACTTGCTGAGGCAATTGCAAAATCTAATGACTCCATCTTGCGAAAATCGCATGACGTGTGATATAATAGTTGTCGATTGGTGAAAACCTATATGAAACAAAGACATGAAGTGGTGGCGGTTTTAGACCGTAGCGGTTCAATGAGTGGTCAAGTAGACGATGTCATTGGCGGCTTCAACACCTATATTACAAACATCGCCAAAGACTCGGCAGCAGAAGGTGTTGACACAAATGTCACACTGGTATTGTTTGACGACGTCATCGAGGTAATATATGCCTCTCGACCAGTACAGAACCTTGAACCACTTACCAAGAATGTGTACTTCACTCGTGGAAGCACTGCATTGCTTGATGCAGTTGGAAAAGCGATTGAAGAGTGCAAGCTCGCCGTGAACAAGGCACCCAACATTCTTGATGATGTGATTGCAGGTACGGCAGGAGAACCAGAAGAGGTTACTGTAACGTTCGCTATTTTCACCGATGGTGAAGAGAACGCATCACAGAAGCACTCCAAGGAAGAAATTGCAGATGCAATCAAGGAGCTCACAGACAACGGCTGGACTTTCCTATATCTTGGCGCAGACCAGGACAAATGGCAAGCAGAGAGGGCAGCCAGCGTACTCAACATTGCCGCTGGTAATACTCGAGCATACGCCAAGAGTGCAGCGAACTTTACTGAGACATTTGACATGATGGCCGCAGGAACCAGCAAGAGACTGCGCGATTCCAAGATTGGAATTGCCTCAACAGCACAATTCTTCCAAGAAGCAGAAGAAGAACTTCAAACCCAAGAAACCGGAGACAAAAGCTAATGTGGAAAAGATTCATTAATCTACTCAAAGCATTTTTCAACAAATTCATGACCGAAGTCGAAGACCCGGAAATGATGCTTGACCAAGCTCGGCGCGATATGCAAGAGGTTCTGGAAAGAAATCGCGAACGCGCCGTCGAGGCACTGGCTGCTAAGAATCGTCTTGAAATGACCGTGCGTGAAATGGAGACTAACGCGGCGAATTGTGAACAAAAGGCAGGACTCGCGCTCAAGCAAGGAAACCGCGAATTGGCACTTACATTCATGGCCGAAAAGAGGCGATGGGAAGCCCATCTTGAAAGCATGCATGCATCACTGGCAACAGCCAACAACACTGTTGAACAAGTAAAGCAGGCTATCAAGCACCAAGAAGGTGAGGTTCGCAAGAAAACCGCTGAAGCCTTAGCACTCAAGGCACAATGGAAAAATGCACAAATCCAAAACTCTATCACAAAGGCACTTGAAGGTCTTACGTTCGAAAACGAACTAGAAGGTTTTGGTGCAGCGGAGGCCAAAATCAAAGACGCACAAAGCGAAGCGGCGGCGCGACAAGAAATGTTTGGCGAGTCTATCGCCGGCAAGGTCATGCAGTTGGAGCAATCTGCTGTTGACACAGAAGCCGAGAGTGACCTACGGGCACTGGAAGAAAGGCTTGGTATCACCAGTCCGTCTACAGTGTCGAACGAAACCACTTCAACAGCCGAAAGCGAACTTGCTGAACTTGAGGCGAGAATCGCGGTGAAATAACCAATCAATGAAAAAGGTCGATTGTATTGCAATCGACCTTTTTCATGTGCCATAATAACAACCATGACTGCAACTAAATCCAAAGACGGTCGCAAACCAAAGACGAAGGCATACCCCAAAGGATTGTCAATGTCAATCCAAAAATGGGCAGACAGCACATTCAAAAGTCTCGAGAACAGCTTCGTTAATCGGGTTGATTGTGCCACCGCATTTGCACTGACGCAATTGTGTAATGATTCAGATTTGGACTTTGTTGCCTTTCGATATAAACTAGACGACAAGGACGCACTTGCCATTGTCACAGAATCAATGAAGATTGAGGGCATGTCACTGGGCATGTGGTCGTATGTCAAATTCACCAACATCTCAGACTTTTGCCAAACACTGGTTCATCACGGTAACAAATTAGGGATAGAGGTAATTGCGTTGCGTGTTGGCGATAACGAGCGGGTGTACCTAGAACCGCTAAGCCTAGAGCAAAAACTTATCTGGACACAAGACCCGAAGACGACGATTGATAACCACCGTCGATGGAGAGCGGACAAAATTCTGAATGAATGGTCTGCCAAAATCAACGTTGAATACACAATGAAGAATAAGGTTCCGGGCCAAGATGTCTTGTTAGAGTTTTTTAATGAGTGGTCTCAATACGCAGACGTCAATACAAGTCGTATTCGAGAGCAACTCATGTCGCTAAAGCGCAAAGATATCAAGAGCATGTTAGGAGAATATTCGTTCGGTCTTCACAGAATGATTCTTCACATGTCATTTGATTCATGGGGCGAATTGGTGAAAGAGGACACAAACAATGGCTAACAACATTCTATTCATGACAGACGGCACTTGGGACAACACCAACGTGTTCAACAACAATCAACCGCTTAGTTGCAGGCGTATCTTTCTAGATTTGCGCATCTACAACACCGACGAAGGAGAGGCAGGGGTAGACGAAGGTGGCAACCTAGAAGGATGGGTTGACTATTTCGCGGCCGGAGCGAATCAAGACAATATTGATGAACTGGCTCGTGGCGCACTCTTTCCTGGCGGTATCGAATTCCAGGTCAACAATCGCAACATTCGAGTTGTGTGCGATGACCCAGAAATGAACTTCCTTGACACACAGGTGTTCATGGATGGTCTAGAAATCACTGACGACGTAGCTCGCGTTTACGCAAGCATTGACGCAATCAACGACAACGTGTCGATTTGGTTCAAGTACAAAACTGGCGAACAGTTTGGTATTGCCGAGTTTGAAAATGTAGTCTTGATTTAACGGAAAAAACAATGAAAAACATCTCAAAATACATCTGGCTGTTCGCGCTAATCATGCTCTTAACAGGTCTGAGCGCAGACAGCTTTGCACAGCGCCGAAGCGGCGGCGGATTCAGCGGCGGTCGGAGCAGCAGTAGCTATTCTCCACGAAATTACTCGCCGCCTCGGCAAACCTATCAGGCACCGAGTTCTTCTAGCCAAATGCGTTCTGGTGGAACCATGGGGTCTGGCGTCAACTCTGGCTCTAGTTCATCGAATTCCAGTAAAATGAAGTCCGGTGGTGCCATGAACCAATCACCGCCGCCGGTAACTGCACCGAGTGGTTCTTCGCGCTCTAGTACGAGTTCTAGTACGAGTTCTGGCACTAGCACGAGTTATCGTTATAAAACGTATTCCGGCCCTCGGGAAACGACATATAACGGACGACAGGTCTATATCAATGTCAATGGCGGATACAGCTACTATCCAGGCGGGCCTGTGATTGCTTATATGCCAGGATACACTCCGGTTGCATACACACCAGTAGGTGGAGGTGTTGGGTTTGGAACCGTACTACTGATTATCCTTGGAATCGTTGGCATTGTTGTTATCATTGCCTTCATTGCCAACAGGTCTTAAACGACCTCTCTTCGATACAACAAAAAGCCGGCTAATAGCCGGCTTTTTGTTGTTAATCACCCTGTACAAATACTCCGTACACACACAAGCGTGCGGAGTCTAAATGAGAAAGGTACAGCCAACACCAACTCGTGTCGAAAAAATCAATGTCTTTATAGTCTCTTTCAACCGCGTCACATGGTTGCCCGAGATGGTTAGAGACATTTTTGCAATGGACAACGTTGGCGAAGTGTACATTATAGACAACGACTCTACCTACCCGCCATTGCTCAAGTACTACGAGCAAACACCAGCCAAGGTCATATACCTAAACAAAAACCTCGGCCACAAATCTCCATGGTTGTCTGGTGTCATAGAGCAACTTGCTACGCCGTATTACGCAGTTACTGACCCTGATTTATCACTTGCCGGCGTGCCTAAAAACTGCCTAACCCATTTGGTAAAGGGCTACGAAAGATATAAGCACCTCAACATCAACAAGGCAGGACTTGGATTAGAAATCAAAGACGTGCCAAAGAACAATCACACCGAATTCATTCACAAATTTGAAACAGAGCACATGTGGCGCAGACCGCTTGACCCAGAATTCTTTAACGCCACGTGCGACACAACATTTGCGGTTTACAACAAGTACAACTTCATATGGGAGATAGACCCAAAAACCCACGTAGACTTCACATATGGCATTAGGGCAAATTATCCATATGTCGCCAAGCACATGCCGTGGTATGACAGTCCAGAAAACCCATCAGAGGAAGACCTTTATGTGTGGTCGGTGATTAGGTTAGACTCTGCTGGCTGGACATCGGAAAAGGCAATTCAATATGGAGGAAGGGTAATACCATGAATGGGCGATTCGAGCCGGGGAATGTAAGCCTATTTATTGTCAGCTATTTGAGACACAACGAGGTGTATCAGACAGTTGCACAATGGATGGACACATTCCCATTTGAAGAGGTTAATATCATTGACAACCATGGTTCGTTGACCCTAGATGTATTTCGAGAACAAGACCGAAGCAAAATCAACATCATGCACAACGTGAGACCAGCTTGGATGCTTGGTTCCCTTGCACAATGCTGGAACACAGCATACTGCCACACGTTCGGAAACAAAGACTGGGTGGTGTGCAGTCAAGACGACGTAATGATAAAGCCAGGGTGGGACAGGGTAGTTGATGAGTCTGGATTTGCCACCTATTTTGCGCCAAAGGGCGACATGGTTCATATCAACAGTATCGAGGGATTTAGCCTATACCGATGGTGGGACGAAAGATTTAGAACCATCTTCTATCAAGAAAGCGACTACATGTTGCGTGCATTGAAATTCGCGCCAGAATGCATATCTATTACCGACCTACATCCATGGGCACTAATGCATAACACAGTCAACCTAGAACAGTATTTTTCAGAAAGTACTCGAACAGAGGAGATTTACAACACAGGAGACCGAGTCGCACAAGCAACAGGTGAAGAGCTTGGTGGAATGTGGGCAAGCAAATGGGGAAAATCACCATACGAAATTTTCACCCTTTATCAATTTCCAGAATGCAAGTGGGTACCTGAACACGTTGATTGGTACCCGTCTGCCACAGATGCGTGGCGAAAACAAGGAAGAATATCATGAAATTCAAAGCAATATTATTCGATGCAGACGGCGTTATGTTTGATGCAAGACATATCCACTATCAAGCTCTCAACATGGCTTTGAAGGATTATGGCTATCACATCTCTTACGAAGACCACATTCAAAGATTTGACGGCAAAACCACACGCACCAAACTGCGTATGCTCACGGCAGAACAGGGACTTGAGCCTGATTTGTACGACGAAATATTTGTTGCAAAACAACAATACACGAATGCTCTTTTTGAAACCGATTTGCAAAAAGACCAAGCCAAGATTGACCTTGTTCAAAAACTCAAAGACAATGGATACCTGGTTGGAATATGCTCTAATGCAATCAGGGATTCGGTCAAAACAATGTCGACCAAAATTGGAGTCATCGACCTACTTGACATGTATCTTGGAAACGAGGATGCTGAAAACCCTAAGCCTGCGCCTGATATCTGGCTTAAAGGTGCAGAAGTGCTTGGTGTGGACATTAGTGAATGTGTCATTGTTGAAGATTCCGAAGTTGGAATGGCGTCGGCACGCGCCGCGGACCCAGGCCGAATCATCAAAGTGAGCGGACCTGGGATGGTAAGCCCCGCATTGTACTCTTGCCTTACAGATGAGACAATGAACAATAATTATTCCATAATGCAAAGGGTACAGCAAGACGATGAAGCCACCAAATGGAACCTGAGTGAAAAAGACTATATTGCCGGTCCGTTCGAGGCACACAACCTTTGGCCAGATTACCAAACATTCTTGTTTCAAAACATGCAATTAGGCGAACAATCAAGGGCGCTTGATTTTGGGTGTGGATTTGGAAGATGCATCGCACTGTATCGCGACGTGTTTAACACCATAGATGGCGTTGACATAAGTGGTATCGGACTCGACAAGGCCAGAGAATATCTACTCAGCGAAGGCTTGGAAATACCGAATCTTTACCTGAGCAATGGTACTGACCTAAGAGAAATACCATCAGACACATATGATGTTGTTTATAGCGTGATATGTTTACAGCACATCTGCGTACACCAAATCAGATTGGGTTTGATGAAAGAATTCTATAGGGTGTTGAAACCTGGTGGATTGTTCACTGCACAAATGGGGTATGGAAGCGTACACCCAAAAAGCGTCGGGTACTACGAGAATAAATGGGACGCCATCGGAACAAACGGAACACTAGACTGCAGGGTTGAGGACGAAAAACAACTCTCAGACGACCTGACTGCAATTGGATTTACAGATTTTGAATACTGGCTCAGGCCAACTGGGCCAGCCGATATTCACGAACAATGGATTTTCTTTAGGGCACGTAAACCATGAACATAGTCATACCAGCAGCAGGAGCAGGCCGGCGTTTTGTCGACGCAGGCTATTCGACACCAAAGCCATTCTTGCCAATCAACGGCAAGCCAATGGTTCAAATCGCCATTGATAACCTAGCCGATGAAAACGACAAAATTTATCTGCTAATGCGCTCTGAACACATTGCACACGCTCAGAACACAGAACTAACACAACGAGACAACGTATGTTTCGTAATGATTGACCAATTAACAGAAGGCGCTGCATGCACTGTGTTACGCACCAAGAAGTTCATAGACAATGATGAACCGCTGTTAATCGCCAATAGTGACCAATACATTGAGTATGACAGAGAGGCGTGGATTAACTCAATCAACAAATACGATGGCGTCATTATGACATTCCATTCGACCGAGTCCAAGTGGAGCTATGCAGAAACAGATGAATCCGGCAGAATACTTAGGGTGGCTGAAAAACAAGTCATTTCACCACATGCAACTGTTGGAATATACCACTATGCATGCGGAGGAATGTTTGTAGAAGCGGCCGAACGAATGATAGCAAACAACGAAAGAGTCAATGGTGAATTTTACGTATGTCCAGCATACAACAAAATGGTCGCTGAATATGACATAAGAACGTTTGATATCAAAAACATGTATGGCCTGGGGACGCCAGAAGATTTTGAAATGAACAAAGGTAAAGTGAGGCAATAATGTTTCTGTACATGAACGTATACATCAGCGATGCTCGACTAACACCAATTAACAGGGGGTATTTGCGCCAAGAACAACGCAGTGACGTATTCAGATATATGTTATCAAGTCTTGCGTGCATCGACAGAATTACCGATGGCATAGTGCGCGTTGAATTTGATGAGCCATATGCCAATCAATTTGCATCAATCGTGAGACATGGCAAAGAGGTGTTTGGAGACAAGGTCAAGTTTATCAACAAAAGAGCCACGACATCTACCGAGTGGCAGCAAAATATAGCACATGATATGGCACATATTCCTGACGATGAATCAGTGATGTTTTTCTGCAATGATGACCATATCTTTCTTGATTCAAGCCTAGACATGCTCTATTCGTGCATTGATGCCATGGAATCAGACCCAGAGCCATACAAGGCTGTTGTATTGTCGCATTGGCCAGAGCACCTAAAAGTTGCCAAGGCATCATTTTGCACTAGGCTAGAAGAGCACAATGACTTCATCACATTTTACTGGGGCTCGGATGACAGCTATCAAGTTGTCAACGCGCGATTGCTAAGAAAGTGGTTTGATTCTCGTCAACCTGGGCACCCAGGTTGGTTACCACGCAGCGACGGTGCTTTTTGGAATGTGCAGCAGTACAAGGCATGGGTCCCAAAGAAAGAACTTGTGCGGCATTTTGACGGTTATGGTCCTCAGAACATGTGTATAGGCGAGGCACCACCACTAGAGATTCCAGAAGGCTTCTTTACAGGCAACATTCGCATAGATATTGGTGGCGAAACCAGAAGACCTGGCTGGACGTTGTTTAACCCCGATATGCCGGTCAAAACCACACACGCACACGGCGCGGACTACAAATGGGTCGCAGAAGACATTCCTTTGTTTTGGAAAGACAAGATAGTTCAAATTGAACACAACGAAATTGGCATGTACACTGGAAGAAATAATGCTATTACGACACTGGCAACCGCCAAACATGTCACCAATTGGACCAGGGGCAATGACGGACAGCCCGAACCCTCTTGGTATGAACACTCATTCATACATCCAAAAAACTGGGCAATGATTTACTATGCATACGACACACTCACGGATTACAACTATGACATGAGTACAGAAAGTCTTGCAAACAATGATTTTGAGTTTGATACACTGTTTATCTACAACGCTTCTACACAACGCAGCAACGAGGATATCCTAAATGTGCTAAGTCGATATGATGTGTTGCGGAAATTCAAAGAAGTAAAAATCGCCCCAAAAATCGCAAGCGAAAAATCTGTGTCTGCTGATTTCATGTGCCAAATGCGCAGTATCGGCGGTTACAAGAACTACTTTGTAATGAAGCCAGATTTCTACTTACCAGACCAGGTGATTCGTGCAACTTGTGATTTGCTAGAATCTCGAACGAACCCTGCTATCATTAACTTCAAAAAGTTTGACATACGAGAGTATGTAGACCCATCAGATGTTAGAAAACTCGCCGGACTTAATGGTTTCAACAAGTGTTTAGAAGTTAAAGATGTCAAAATGTGGCACGATGAACCAATAGACTTGCACAACTGGGCTCTTGGATTTTGGGGACCAGACGGAGTGATGCACGCATACAACAACGGGGCAAGAAAGCTCGCTAACATTCCTCGAGACGAGGCGGTAAGACCATGGGGTTACTGTTCAGTGCTCGAAAATGCTGCTAATGAAGGTGCTGAGCTCTTTTATGACGACAAGGTTTATGCAATGCATCTTTACCACGAGGTTCCTACAAAAAACGGACCTCCTGGTAGGATGAAGGTAGGTTACAGGTACTAATGGTATTCGATTGTTTTATGTTTTGGAAAGAACTCGACATGCTCGAGTTGAGATTGCGTCATATGTGGGAGCATGTGGATGAGTTCGTCATAGTTGAGGCAGACAGAACGTTTCGTGGTGCGCCCAAGCCACTGTTTTTCTGGGAAAACAGAAGCAGGTTCGCGTGGGCAATGCCAAAGATACACCATGTACTGGTCAATATGCCGGAAAATCACTCAGAATACTGGGGCATGGAGGGTATACAACGAGATGGAATCATGACCGGGGTAATGGGCGCATTGCCAGAAGATTACGTTCTGATATCTGATGTCGATGAACTACCGCGATATCATGAGATGCGCATAGCCATGGGCCGGTGTGTAAACGAAGGGCCAGTTGCTTTGATATTGACAAAGCATCACTGGAAATTAAACAACAGAATGGACACTTCGTTGCCAGGCTCTGAGCACCACCATCCATGGCATAGCTTTGCAGTGTGTCAGCGTAAGCATTTAAGATTTCCAGAAGAACCAGCAACGATGGGTTGGACACCACAGCAAATCAGAGATAGAAGATGCGCGTGGCCAAGCGTAGACCACGGAGGATGGCACTTTAGTTTCATTGGTGATGAGTTCTTCAATCAAGAGAAAATCAAAGCATTCTCGCACTCAGAATACGACACACCAGAGTTCACAGACCCTGAAAAAATCAAACAACGCATTCAAGCATTGGACGTCGACCCATTCGAACGAGGTTACCGCTATAGAGTTGAGGCAATTACTCCTGAAGAGTATCCAGATGAAATAGTCAACAATATAGAGAAGTACACCAAACTCGGATGGATTGCAGAAGTGTCATAAATGGTATTCGATTGCTTTATGTTTTCAGACGAACTAGATTTGCTGGAATTTCGACTAAGACACTTATGGGACTTAGTCGACGCATTCGTTATATGTGAAGCACCATTAACATTTGCTGGCAGCCCAAAGGAACTTGTGTTTGTCAAAAACCAAGGCAGATTTGCTTGGGCAATGAGTAAAATCAGACACGTTGTTTGTGACACACTTGTTCCCAATGCAAAACCAAACGAGAGATGGCACAACGAGACAAGACAGCGCAACTTTATATTCAACGGAATCAAAGATGCTAAAGCAGGCGACACAATCATACTCGGTGATGTTGATGAATTTCCTGCTGTAGATGTAATTGAGGCAGCAATTGAGTCTAAACAAAACTGCGTGTGTTTAATGCGGCCGCATTGCTACTACCTTGACCGATGCACTAATTCATTTGCATGGCACGGAACAAGCATCGTATCATACAAAGAAGACCTACATGCACAAGACATTCGCCAACAACGAACCTCTGGTAAATACACTCCAATACCAGATGCTGGTTGGCACTTCTCGTACACAGGTGGTATTGAGGGTATTCAAAGAAAGTTATCGAGCTTCAGTCATTCAGAGTTTGACATACCAGAATTTCATGACGAAGTAAGGCTTTGGCGCGATATTGTTGAAGACCGAATATTTCTTGATGGTATTCAGTTGTCACCGGTAGATGACATCGAGCTGCCACAAGTCATGTTTAAGGCCAGGCAGACTCACCCACACTTGTTTCACCCGATTGACCGAAGAGAAAGACCAAAAGTATTTGATTGCTTCATGTTCTGGAAGGAGCTCGATATGCTGGAGCTGAGGCTAAGGCATATGTACGAACACGTTGACAGATTTGTGATAGTCGAGTCTCCATATACTTTTACTGGCAAGACGAAGCCATTGTTCTATCTCGAAAACAAACAAAGATTCGCCTGGGCTGCTGATAAAATCGAACATGTATTGACAGACTTTCAACCGAAGCCAGACAACGCATGGTGGAACGAGTCTGCGCAAAGAAACAATATTGAACTCGGACTACATGCAGCCAAGAAAGGTGATATTGTGCTTGTCTCAGATGTTGACGAGATACCGAATCTCGAAACGCTTAAAAGCGTGTGTCAATGGGTTAGAGACAATAATGCGCCGGCTACAATCACATTGGACAAGTGTTACTACAAACTCAACAACTTTATGGTCGGACAAGAGCCCGGAATTGAACCCCATGCACCATGGAACATGTTTGTTATCGCACTGAAACATCATTTGTCACAACGCAGACCACAAGAACTGCGCGACGCGCACAATGGGCTGTACAGATTCCCAGGAAATGGTGGCTGGCATTTTAGCTTCATGGGTGATTCAGACATAATAACAGAGAAGATTCAAGCGTTCAGCCACACAGAATATAATACTGATGAAATCCTATCTCAAATACCCAATAGGGTATCAGAATTGAAATCCGATGTATTTGGTCGTGGCTTCATTTTTGAGACCAAATCAGTGACACCAGGATTGTTGCCAGATTGTGTTATCGAAAACATCGAACAATACAAACAGCTTGGATTGATAGGATGAATTATGGAAATCATTTTACACAGGGCGAATAGCGTCAAGCAATGGATGCTGGCAGCAGAAAACGGATGGGGCATTGAAGTAGACCTGAGAACACACAAAGGAACCGTATATCTGTCACATGATATCATCGAAGATGATAAGTTTACAGAGTACACCCCTTCATTTTTCTTGATGTATGAGGCGACACAAAAATGGAACAACACAGTTGTTCTTGACTGCAAAGAAACAGGATTATTTAAGCACTTGCGCGGCGGATACTTAGACATGTATGACCAATATGTATTTACCGACCTGATTGTTCCAGACCAAATATTTATCCGAGCTATGGGCGGAAGAGTGCTCACAAGACGAAGTAGGTTTGAAAACATCAGTGTTATATCTACACCTGGACCTATAACGAACCCAAAACCAACAGAAGAATACTGGCTGGATTACGTGTTTACACCAGATGACCTGGCACAATTCGCAAACATTGCTCAAGACTCGTATGTCGTATCTCCAGAACTTCACAAGTATCAAACCATTCCCAGTGGCACAACGCTATTTGAGCGCGAACTGATAGAAAGGTCATTTGACCTTTCTGATGACTTTATCAAAGCTGTCTATGACATAGGGTTTAAGGGTGTATGCACGCACGAACCAGAGCGATATGCAAAGAAGGCCGAGGTAAGGAATGTCTAAAGAAAGCAAAGTTAAGTGTCCAGCGTGCAAAAAAAGGATATACCGAAGTGAAGGAATACCTATGTACAATCCACGGGCAACAAAAGAACCAAGGAAATTAACATATTGGTGCGCCACACACTTTGAACCGCCGTTGTTTTCTGATATCAAACGCCCTGGTGCATAAATCATGCTCCAGGGCGTCTATTTGCCTCGCACAGCGACTTTACATTAAGCCTTGACCAAAGAAGCACCGACTGCTTCCAGAAGTGCTTTGAATGTTGCCTCTTCAATACACTCTTCATCAGATGCTACGATGCGTTTGACTTTGTATTCGTGACAGAGTGGACCAAGGAACCCCCAAATGTTCGCCTTGGCTTGCCACTCTTCCGTATTGCTTCGCATATCCAACACCGATAGTTCTTGGTCTCGAATAAACCACCATGTTGGGTTTTGTTTGAACAAGAATCTGTCCGGCAACAAATCAGCCAGTCTGACGGCATATACGCGCATTTGGTCCATCAGCATGAATTACTCCTGTGGGGTTTCGGACGATGACTGTGTTGCCACTTCTTCACTTGTTTTCTTTCTGCGCTTCTTTGGTGCCTCTGGCGGGAGCGCACCAAGATATTCGCTGATTGACACATTGTTATCGTCGTCACAGTCAATAGAATACTTCTTGCCGGCCTCAAGACCGCCCTTAAGCATCTCTTCACTCAACGGATTCTCAATCAATGACTGCACTGCTCGGCGCAATGGTCGAGCACCCATGTTGGGGTCATAGCCTTCCTTGACCAATACGTCCTTGAGTTTGTCTGTCAACACGAGTTCAATACCCAGTTCTGATGCCTGATTATAAACACGTGCCATATACAAATCTGCGATTTGCAGAATATTGTTGCGGTTCAAGTGCTGGAAGACGATTACCTCATCGACACGGTTAAGAAACTCAGGGCGGAACATCTTCTTCATTTCGGCCAACATGTTCTTCTTGAGTCGCTGATAAACCTTGGGGTCATCAGGGTCATCGGTGGTGGAACGGAAACCAAGCGTTTGCTCCACCTCAACCGGCTTAACACCAACGTTCGATGTCATGATAATAAGAGTATTTCGGAAGTCGACCTTGCGCCCTCGAGAGTCTGTCAAATGACCATCTTCCATGACCTGAAGAAGAATATTGAACACTTCAGGGTGTGCCTTTTCAATTTCATCAAGAAGAACAACACAATATGGATTTCGTCGTACTTGTTCAGTAAGCTGGCCGCCCTCGTCATACCCAACATAGCCAGGAGGGGCACCAATCAACCTTGACACCGAAAACTTCTCCATGTACTCGGACATGTCAATGCGAACAATGGCATCATCCTTGTCATACAGATATCGAGTCAGTGCCTTGGCGGTTTCGGTTTTACCGACACCAGTAGGACCAAGGAAGATGAAACTGCCCATTGGTCGTTTGGGGTCTGCAAGACCGCTTCTAGACCTTCGAATAGTTTTTGACAGTGCAATAACGGCTTCGTCTTGACCGATGATGTTTTTCATCATTTCGTTGCTTAGGAAGGCACCGAATTTGCTTACAAACCAAGCTGTAATTTCGCCAGCATCACTCGATCGCTGAGTGGCAGGAAACTGTTTGAGCCAGAAATCCAATACATTTTGATCTGTTACATACTGTAGCTTTTGCTTCAAAAACTCAGGGTCACGAAAGAGTTTTGGTATATCAACGAATGTACCACCGGCAGGATCGGCCATCACTACAAGCGCAGCATTCCGGAACATATCTTCGTAACGTGGACCGATAATTCCCTGGTGAGTCGGGTCGTACAGTTTATAAAGCATGTTTAGAACTTCCTGAATGATAAAGTCTTTCTGGTCTGGTAAATCATGCTCGAATAGATC
>OFRM01000094.1_pt1 | contig 37027 bp, 59 predicted proteins | sample 1543101 | NCBI WGS metagenome assembly OFRM01 (sample SAMN07774223, study PRJEB24372) | wastewater metagenome | isolation source: Exp Tend VB 0WW | collected 2016-02
TTTAATAGAGAATAAATTATTTAACATATGAAAATAGAAGAACCAGAAAATAATAATTATGCCGCAACCGTAGTCATGCTTCCAACTACAAGGTTTGACCTTAATGGGCTTGATAAGCTTGCTGGTGTTAACATATTTGGATTTCAAGTAATAGTGAGCAAGGACAGTCCTAGTGAATTGGGTATTTTCTTCCCAGCAGAAGCACAACTTTCAGATGAGTATTGTTACTACAACAATCTATACAGGCATGCAGACAAAAATTTGCTGCCAAATGAAAAAGGTTATCTTGAAGACAATCGTAGAATCAGGGCAATAAAATTCAAGGGAAATGCTTCAAACGGATTCTTTATGCCATTGTCAAGTCTTTCATATACGGGTGTTGATTTGGGTATGCTTAAGGAGGGTGATGAGTTTGACAAATTGAATGGTCATGAGATTTGCAAGAAATACATGGTCCCAGTAAGAGCTGGAAGAGTGCAAGCTGTTGTTGATAGGGGATTTGTAAGAGCTGATAAGAAGTTCATGCCTGAGCACATTGATACAGAGAACTTTTTCAAGAATCACCAAAAGATAGATGGTAACACCGAGGTCATCATAACCCAAAAGATTCACGGCACGTCTATACGTATAGCAAACACTATGGTCAATCACAAAAAGACTGTGGTGGAGCGTGTAGCTTCTTGGTTTGGAGCAAAGATTATAAAAACTGAGTACGATTACCTATATGGAAGCAGAAAGGTTATTAAAGACGCAAACAACCCAAACCAGAATCATTACTATGATATGGACCTTTGGTCTCTTGAAGGACATAAACTTGATGGGTTGCTTCCTGAAAACTACTTGGTATATGCTGAGCTCGTAGGTTGGACACCAGATGGAAAACCTATCCAAAAGAACTACACATATGGGCTTCCACAGGGAATGTGCGAATTGTACATTTACAGAATAGCAATAATCAACGGGCAAGGACTTACCACAGACCTATCATGGGACCAAGTTAAGGAGTTTTGTGAAAAGAATGGATTGAAGTATGTTCCAGAACTAGGAAGACTTAAAATGGAATTGCTTACAACTGGAGACTTCAAATATCTTAAAGACTTACTTGACACAAGATACTTTGAGGCTGGGAAAAGAAATGCTTTGTGGCTTGGGGAAAACAAGGATATAGTTGACGAGGGGATTTGCGTTCGCGCAGAAGGTCTGACCCCTAAGATTTTAAAAGCTAAGTCCCCTAAGTTTTTGGAGCATGAAACTGCTTTACTTGATACAGGGGAAGAGGACCTAGAGTCTTCACAATCAAATGAGCAGGAAACAGGAGCTAATTAAGTTCATAAATCAGAAGCAGAAGGAATTGTTTAGCGGAATGCTTTTGACTATTAAAGAGACTGACTCTCTTGAAACCAAGGTGCACAACCAGGTATCAACAAATAGTCATGGTAACTGGTCTATTACAACTATAATAAAGAAAATAGTACGATGACAAGACTAATGATATTAAAAGGACTTCCAGCTTCTGGAAAGTCCACATATGCAAAAGAGCTTGTTAGTAAGGGGTGGAAGCGTGTCAATAAAGATTTGCTCCGTGAGATGTTTGATGATGGTATATGGAGTAGACCAAACGAAAAGGCTATAGTTGAGGCCGAGAGGAATCTTGCAAGACTTCTATTGTCAACAGGTCATGGTGTGGTCGTTGATGATTGCAACTTTGCGCATGAAGAAGCCTGGAAAAAACTAGCTGAAGAAATGAATAAGGAATCTTTTCAAGTTGAGATTGACTTTAAATTCTTTGATGTTCCCGTTATGGAATGTGTTGAACGTGACTCAAAGCGTGGCAGTAAGTCAGTTGGCGCTAAGGTTATACTTGGAATGTATAATCAATACCTGAGACCTAAGCCACCTGAATGGAGTAATGACAAGCAGAATTGTTACATATTTGATGTTGATGGAACACTTGCAATCATGAATGGCCGCAGTCCATATGATTACAGCAAAGTAAACACAGACATAGTAAACCATAATGTTGCGATGATTGCTCGTTTATTAGCTCAATCAGGATTACCAATAATAATTTTGTCAGGTCGTACAGATGATTGCAAGTTTGAGACATTGAAGTGGCTTTACGATAACAACATTCCTCATGATAAGATATTTATGAGAAAAGCTGGTGATAGCCGCAATGACGCAATAGTTAAGAAAGAAATATACGACGAGCACATAAAGAATAATTACAATGTGTTAGCTATATTTGATGACAGGAATCGTGTAGTTGATATGTGGAGAAGTCTTGGTCTGACTTGTCTGCAAGTAGAGTATGGTAATTTTTAAAAGTTAATTATAATAAATAGTATGAATACGTTACAATATACAAAGCCAACGGAAGAGCAATTAGCAGAAATGCAAGTGTTTCGTGATAAGTTTGAAGCATTGTTTAATGAATTAAAAGCTCGTCCATCAAGCCGTGGAATGAGTATTTGTCTGACAAAGTTTGAAGAGTCAGCAATGTGGTTGAACAAGGCTATTACAAATAACGACCAATAAAATATGATTAAAACAACACTAGAGGAGATAGTTGATACACATGATAACTTCCGGTCACTGCTTAATATGACACTTCCAACAAAGGTTGCTTACTGGGTGAATAAGCTTTTCAACCATGTGACACCAAAGATTGAAAAGTTTAAAGAAAAGCAGAATGAGCTTATTAAGAAGTATGGAGAGGCTTTGCTTGATGAGAATAAAAAGATAACTAAATACGAAGTTAAAGATGGCGAGAATAAGGAAAAGTATTTAAAAGAGATTGATGACCTTGTTAAGGTTGAGATTGAGATTCCGTTCTATCCTATCCCATTGAGAGCACTTGAAAAACTTCCTATAGCTCCAAGAATGCTTGTTGACTATGTGTTTGCTCAAGATAGTGACCACCCAACATTTAAAAAAGGAAGTACAGAAGAGTAAGAAAAAATTAAATAAGTGCTTTAAAAATAGCTCTGAAATAGGGGCTATTTTTTGTTGTGTCCCAAACGGGCCTTATTTTACAAGCCTTATATGACAAATAAAGTTACCAACACTTTTCTATTAACAAATCCAATACACGTTATATAATGTATACATGGCAGACAATAAGAAATTAAATACAGAAATTCATGCTCTTAAGTTAATGGAGAAGCATGGATTAAATAATTGGGTATTCAGTTGGATTAAAAGTAGTAATAAAGTTGGTCGCGCTGGTGATTGCAATCATAAGAAAAAAATAATAAGATTGTCACCATTGTTTGTAGAGTTAAATAGTCAAGAGCACATTACTAATACAATACTTCATGAGATAGCACATGCCTTAACACCAAATCATGGTCATAATAAGTTTTGGAAAAGGAAAGCTATTGAGATAGGTTGCACAGGGTCAAGAACTTATTCAAAAGAAGTAATTAGAAGAAAACAAAATGATTAAAATAAAAAAGATTGCTACAGAGTATGCGTTACTTGTAAGCCAAGAAAACGACATAAAGAAAAAGAAGAAGGTGCTCGGTGTTAAGGTTAAAGAAATGATGGAGGACATGGGTGCTAAGCAGTTCGGTATTGAGAGAGGAATCTTTACAATCCACAGTCTCCCTAGTTATAAATTCTCAGCTAAGTTCAATAAGAAGGTTAAAGAGCTAGAGACGCTTAAGAAGCAGGAGATTGAAAAAGGAATAGCAAAGGCGACCTATTCCGAATTTATATGGTTTAAAAGTAACAAATAATTTTATGGATATAAAAAAAGCAAAGGAATGCGATGATTGTGGTGGACAGGGCGGAGGGTATGCTGATTATGTGAATAGTGACCATCATGTAGAAAGAGGAACTGGTGATTGGGAAGATTGCCCTAATTGTGAAGGAACCGGATTTGAACCAGACGCTGATATTGTGAAGGAAAGAATTGTTGAGAATCTTGATGTTGACCAAGAGAATAAGCTTCAAGAATACTTTACTGGATTAAGAGAAGTTGGTGGAGTTCCTATAACAAAGGATAACTGTGAGGATATGTTTGATAATTGGTTAGGGTCGGTTCCATTAGTAACATTAGAAAAAGTACTTTATGGACAAGTTTAATGTTTATTTAGTTAGGCACAGTGGGAAGGGTGTGGCAATAAAAGCCAGGAATGTGCCATTTGAGAGAGCAGAGGAAATTGATAATGAGTGGAGAAATAATGAGGACTATGGCGTATGTATCTGTTTAGTCGGCAGTACACGTGACCTAGATTTAGCAGATGATTTAAAAGAATACTAATATGAACTTAATAATAATGGCTTACGGGCCTTTATATGCAGGAATTTTGTTTATGATGTTTGGTTTTGGTGTCGGAATTATCACTTATGAGGTATCAACATATTTTTATGAATAATTGTCCACGTCAAAATTGGGATTGTAGTGAAAGTATGCCTTGCTCAGATTGCTATTGGGATAATAATCCAAGTTATAGGAAGACAAGGTTTATTCAGTGGTTTATATTCGGTTTGATGATATTATTTAGTTTCATGGCTCTTGTGCAGCATTGGAATACACAAGAAAAAGAAATTATGTCAATAGATTACTGCTGGGACGAGGCAGGTAATCATTATGTAGCTCCTGACTATCATTGTAGATAATATGAGTAATAAATTAAAAAAGAAAAGTACTTTAAATGATATTAAGTTTAGAACAGGTGATTTAGTTCGTGAAGGTAAAGATGGTGAACTTGGTGTTGTTGGTTGTATAAATGGTTGGTGGCAATTAGAACATTTGATTGATGTCTATTTTAAAGACCAAGGTGATGAAGGTCAAATTGGAATTGGTTGTTTGGTTGATTACCGAGATTTAATTTTAGTTAAAAAAAGAGAAGATGTTAAACAATGGTGGACTTTAATATCTGGTCTTACTAAAATCAAATGAATATAACTTATAAACAGCAGCGGTGGCTTGATGACCGTGGCGGGAGGAATATACATGATGTTCATGGTGATGAAAAAGGATTATATGTTTTCATGGGCAATGGTGCCGGGGGCGACGTGAAAGTGTATGTGCCTAATGATATACAAATTGATGAAGCTAAAAAGAATGATAAGACAATCAAACAGAGTTAGCAGAACAGGTGTTCATAAAGGTGAGAAGAAAAAGTGTAGATTTTGTGGGACTGTACTTGGTAAACTGATGGTTCATAGTGGAAAGAATGAAGAAGTTACATACTACTCATGCAGACCATGTATGGCTAAGTATAAAAGAAAGTGGTATAATAAGGGTAACAATAAGGAAAAGCAGCAAGAGTACAATCGTCGTTATTTATTAAAATTAAAGGGTAAAAAGTAATGGAAAAGAACAACACAATCAATTCAAATGCGTATGCTTACCTTAAGTCTTTACTTCATGCAGATGTCAAGATACTGGACCTATATGTATGGGGCAAATGGCTTAAAGCCGAGCTCAGTTCTGGAATGAGTTTTAGTGTTTTAAATAAGAGTTCAGATTAGTCATTTTTATGCCGCGTTATAATTAGCATACTGACTTCCAGGCCAAACATATTGATTTATAAATTGCTTTGCGTAAGACAGCTTAAACCACCCGTTAAAAGGTGGTTTTCGTATTTATGCACTTTTCTGGCATGATATAGTATATATATGCTTAAACCACAAAAAGAGTTCCCTTTGATGGACCGATATAAGGCCAAATTCCCTATAGATTTTAATACGATATTTGCATATAATGGAGATATATATACTAACAATAAACTCCCTGATTACCTGATAGAACACGAGAATGTCCACTTAGAGCAGCAGACCAGATTAGGACTTGAATACTGGGTTGATAACTTTCTTAATAACGATGAGTTTAGGTTGGAAATGGAAATGGAGGCATATAAGAGGCAAGTCGCGTTTGTCCCAAGTTATCAGAAGAGGGATATGGCTATAGAATGTGCCACTAACCTTTCATCTGGACTATACGGAGACATAATCACATTATCAGAAGCGTTTGATATTTTAATTAAGCAATAATATGAATGAACAAAAATTTGAAGAAAAGAAGTTGTGCCCTATAACAGATGGCACATGTAAAAAGGATTGTGGATATGATGGTCATATAACAATCAACAGAGCTAAGAAGAATAAGATAAATGTATTCTCGTTACCTGTTGACCCGGCTGACGCTAACATTTGTGATGGCTGTGAATAGGCACTTTTAAAGCATGTTATAATGACTCTATAAGTGAGGGGGTTAGAGCTGGAGAGCACTTAAAAAGTCCAGCAACTACGGGTGACAGAGGGGTGTCATAAGACATTACTTGTCCCATTCTTATCAACACTTCTGTGGGGGTAAGGGGGCATGGGTTCAAAAGGGTGTCCAATTTTAGATAAATTAAATAATGAATGAAATAGAAGAAAACAAAGGTGGAAGGCCTACTGATTATAAAGGTGAGGAAACATGTAAGAAATTACAAACGTACATTGATGAAGCAGAAGATGAGGAATTAGAGCTATTATCTGCAGTGTCATTAAAGGGTACTGAGATGTTTAAAAGAAAGCTCAAAGTTCACTTACCAACAATAGAAGGTGCCGCTGAATATCTTGATGTGGATAGGAACACATTGTATAACTGGGAAGAGATTTATCCCGAGTTTTTACGCGTTATGGGTAACCTTAGAGCAAAACAAGCTAGAATGCTTATAGAGAATGGTCTTAATGGTGACTATAACCCAACGATTGCAAAGGTATTACTCACAAAACATGGTTACCGTGAAGGTATTGAACAGACTGGTGCTGGAGGTAAAGACCTTATTCCAGACAAACAGTCAAAAGATAAGTCTGACAAGGCTTTAGATGATTATTTAAATGGACCAAATAAAACAAATACTGGATAACGGCACAGTTAAAGAGAAGTTAGCATTATTTCAATTCAATGTCTCGGAATCCAACGACAAAATCTTACTCAAGTTTAACTTATGGTCTCGTAAGCTTTTTCCTAATTATCACGAATCTCCTGACGCCCCGTTTCATGATGATATTAACCTATACAATCTTAAAGTCTATAAAGGTGAAATTGACCAATTTGTCAATGCTGCTTTCCGTGGAGCTGGTAAAGATGTTAAAACTCAGTTATTTGTTACGTTCGCTATTTTAAATGATACAAGTCACTTCAGAAAGTACTTTAAGGTATTATCTGATGATGGAACCAATGCTGAGCAGACAGTAACCGATATATACAACATGCTGGTCAATCCGGCTGTTACCAAGATTTATGGCAATCTCTTTGAGGCCTCTAAATTTAAACGTGAGGAACGAATGAGCTCATTTACAACAGCTACTGGAATCAAGTGTGTTGCTGATACTGTTGGTACCGCTCAACGTGGAGCTAAGCAAGAAGAATCCCGTCCTGACTTCCTGTGGTTTAATGACTTTGAGACACGCACAACACTCAGGTCTGTAACTAAAACTAGAACAATCAGAGAGAACATGGAAGAGGCACGTACTGGTTTACAGAAAGGTGGTGGCTGTATTTACACTTGTAACTATGTCTCAGAGCTTGGAAATGTTCATGACTTAATAAAGACAAAACTATCAGACCGAAAGAAAGTCTTAATCATTCCAATCATTGAGGGTAGTAAGATTATGTGGGACAGATATAATATGGAAGACATTGAGGTTATGAAGAAGACTGACCTTGACTTTGAAGGTGAAAGACTTTGTAAACCTGATTCATCTAAGGATATTTACTTTGACCGTGAAAAGCTTGATGAGCAAGTTGCAATTGAGCCTATTAAAGAAGTTGGTGGTCTTAAGATATTTAAAGAATATAATCCCGGACATAGATATGCTGGGGGACATGACGTTGCTGGAGGTGTTGGTCTTGATAGTTCAACATCAGTATTCATTGACTTTGATACTATTCCTGCAAGAGTTGTTGGAACGTACCATTCAAATACAATCTTACCTGAGGCATTCGGTAATGAGATTTATAATGAGGCTAACAAGTTTGGTGGATGTTTGGTTGCTATTGAGAATAACAAGTATGACCAAGCTGTACTTAAAGCTAAATTACTTGGGGCTAAACTATTTCTTACACCAGGAAAGCAGACAAAGATAGGATATGCAACACCAACAACATATGGTTGGAGCACAAACAGTCTTACAAAGAATCAGATGATGAGTTCACTCGCTGAAGCATTAGAGGCTGGGTTGATTGATTTGAATGACCAGGAGCTCATAGATGAATGTAAAGCTTATACCCGAAATGATTTGATTGATAGAGAGCCTGACCCACGAGACACAACAAGACACTTTGACTTAGTTATTGCTCTTGCTATAGCTTGGCAGATGAGAAACTATGCAACAAAGAAGCCTGTAAGTAAATATCCAGGACTTGGGGAAAAAGAAGAAGGTAACCCCGCAATTTAGCACTTTTAATTCGCAGTATAATATAAACAATATGGAAGATGAAACTAAAGGGAAATATTTCCTAAAAATTAAGGTTAATGATAATGTCACTGAGTGTGAAACTGAAGACTTAAAAGAGTCTATTCTTTCCGCTGCTCCACGATTTGTGAAGACTAAACTTCATATGAATGTTGAGAAACCAGATGGAACTAAGTTTGAGAAAGTATTATTTGTTAACGACGCTAAGGCTTTGTTTAGAAATGCGACTTACTTGAATTTCTTTCTTAATCACATGATATTCAAATAATATGCAAGAATTAGACGTATACAAATACATAATTGATGAAGAGGCTACATTCAAAACTTCTTATGTTCCAGTTACTGGTTCAAAAGAATGGAACATGCACGAGCATATTGAGCGTTGTACTAACGTTGCTAATGGTTGGTATCACTCAGGAAAGAATGATGGTTCACGTCCTTACTCAGACATTGTTTCTCCAATCATAAACGTTGCATTTCGCTCTGAAGGCTTTGATGTTAAGGATATTGTACCTTTCGTTAATGACGCAGACAATTACTATAAGAGTTTTTTAATAAAGAAGTATCACCCACAATGGGCACGCAAATACGAACTAGACACATTCATTGATGAATTGGTTGAGAGTTCAGTCATCTATGACCTTGCGCTTATTAAGAATGTAAACAACATCAGACCTGAAGTGGTAAAGCTTCAGTCTATTGCATTCTGTGACCAAACAAATGTACTCGGAGGTCCACTATGTCTTAAACACTATTACTCAATTGCAGACCTATTAGAATTTAAGGGTAAATGGAATGATGACAAAATTGACGAAGCTATCACAATGGCTGAGGCTCAGAAGGCTGTATCAATGGCTAATGACCAAGAGGCAAAGACACCAGGAAAGTACATTGAAGTGTACGAGCTCCATGGAATGTTCAAGGAATCATGGCTAGTTGATGGTGGAAGCACTGACGACTATGTACCACAGATTCATATCGTTACCTATTACACAGACGACAAAGGAAACAAGTGCGGCATAACGCTGTTCAAAGGAAAAGAGAAAAAGTCTATATTTAGAGCTCTTGTCCTCAAACCTATATTCGGAAGAGCATGTGGACGCTCAGTCGTTGAAGCATTGTTTGAACCACAGGTTTGGAACAACTATTCAGCTATCCGTATTAAGGAAATGCTTGACGCTGCTGCACTCAACCTGTTTCAGTCAGATGACGATGAATTGGTTAACCAGAAGCTCACAAGCCTTAAGACAAATACTGTTCTAAAGGTTGGACAAGGAAAGAGAATTGACAAAGTAGACACAAGCCCAAGAGACATCACATCATTCACTAACCACCAGGTCAAGCTTGAGAATGAAGCGCGAACACTTGGCTCAGCTTCAGAAGCCTCACTCGGAAAGAATCCTAATGCTGGAACGCCATTCAAACTTCAGGACCTTATCGTTCAAGAGGGTAATGGCATACACGAGTACAGACAAGGCAAGATTGCCACATTCGTTGCAGACGTACTTTACAGAGATTGGATATTGGGTTATCTTGTAAGGGAAATGAATGCAGGTAAGAAATTCTCAGAAGAACTTACACTTGATGAAATGCAGCAACTAGCTGAAACTATATCAGAGAATGAAGTAAACAAAAAGATTAAGCAGGCATTTCTTGATGGAAAGATTACAACAGGAGAAGAGAGGGACGCAATGAAGCAATTGTTAAAGGATAACTTCATGAAGAAAGGAACACGCAGATTCTTTGAAGTCCTACAAGGCGAATTGAAGAGTATTCCGGTTGAAGTTTTTGTTAACATCACAGGAAAGCAAAGGGCAATGGCTAAGAATGCTGACAATCTTACAAAGGTTATCACATTCGCAATTGCAAACGTTGAAGGTATAAAGACAATTCCAGGAATAGGTAAGGCAGTTAATGAATTGCTTGAAGAATCAGGAATGTCGCCGATTGATTTTACAGAGATTACTAAACCGATAGCAACACCGCAAAAACAACCAATACCAAGTAATGAAGCACCAGTTGCACCAGTCGCTGCACCTGAACAAGTTAAAAGTTAACAAGTAATATATGGATTATTTATCAAAAGTAGAGCAAGACAAGATAGCTATTTTCAATCAGGACAAGGTTTTGTTTGAGGCAATCAAGAAAGTCATATTGAAAGGAGTTTACAGTCAAGGGGTATTAGAAGCAGACAAGCCAGCGATTCCTATGTTGAATGCAGCTTTAGGTCTGGTAGCACAAACTCAGAATGGTGTTATATCAAATGAGGATTTGGGTGCAGACTTAAGAGCATTCTTTGAGGGAGCGAAGATGGTAGAAATAGGATTTAACGAATTAGCGAAGATTAAAATTAAAGAGGAAGTGGTTGAGCCCTCAGGTAACGTAGCAATATAACAAAATGAATGCATACAAATACAAAGATATATTAGAAAGTGGAATCATAAAGAGTAGTTTTGGAAAGCTCAGTAAGGTGATTATAAACAATCATACTTCTGGTACTCTTCAATTCTATGATGGCGCAGAAGGTGGTGCAGCAGCAACAACTGACTTGACTTCATCTGGCGCAATGGTCCCAGCAACACATGCAGTAACTGAACTCGTTTCATCTGGTGCTATGGTTGCAGCAACTCACCCAGTTTCAGTAATGACAGGTGACGCAATTGCAAATGATAACGTAATGGTTATCGGTACAAGAACATATACATTCAAATCAGTGCTTTCAAGTAATCCACAGGTTGCAGATGAAATTTTGATTGGTGCAAATGATACCGAAACATTATTGAATGCTAAATATGCAATCAATGCAACAGCAACTCAGGGAATCGTAGGTGTTAAATACAGTAAAGGAACAACTGTAAATACTCAAGTTCGTGCAGTAGCTTCAGACGCAACAACATTGACAGTTCGTGGTATTACACCGGGAACATCACTCAACTCAGTTGCAACTACTGGTACAGCATTGAGAACAGTTTGGGCTGATACAACATTAGGTGGAGGCACAGGTGCTTCAGACGCAGGTGTTACTTCAGCAGCAGCAACATTCACAATCGGAACAATTACATATATGGTTGTTGACGCGCTTTCAGAAACTTATGGAGCTCCAGCAATTGCATATCAAGTTCTTAAGGGGGCTGATGAAGCAACAATGCTTGACAACATTAAGTTAGCAGTAAATGCAACAGGAACAGCAGGTACTCAATACTCAACTGGAACAGTAGCTCACCCACAAGTTGTGGCAACGACAAATACTGATACAGTGCAGACATTCAGAGGACGTGTCCCAGGAACATCATTGAACACAGTTGTAACGACAGAGACAATGGCTAACACAGCTTTTGCAGATACAACTCTTGGTGGTGGAACAGGAAACTCAGACGCTGGTGTTTCAACAGGTGCTGCTCAGTTTGCAATCAACGGAAGAACATATACGGCTGTTATTGAACTATCAGAATCACTTGGAGCTGCAGCAATTGCAGACCAGATTCTATGGGTCACATCAGAGGCGGTATTCCTAGACAATGTAAAGAAAGCAATCAATGCTTCTGGAATTGCAGGTACAGACTATTCAACCGGAACAACACAAAATGTAGATGTCATGGCTACAACGAACACAAACACAGTACAGACATTCGTTGCTAGAAACATCGGAACAGCAGGAAATGCAATCACAACGACAGAGAACATTGGTAACTACGCTTTCACAAGTACAGTAATGGCTGGTGGAACAGGAACTGGTGGACGAAAGATTGGAGGTGTTATAACGCTCTCAGCAGTAGCAACAACAGGTGAACGTGAGATTGATATGGGTGACCTATCATTTGACACATCACTCTATGTAGCAGTTGGTGGGACGGTAGATGTAACAGTGGTTTACAAATAAGGTCGTGAGTTTCAAATCTCAAAAAATATTGGTATTACTAGTTAACAAAGAATTAAAATCATATGAACAATTTTAAAGCAACAAAGAAAGCTTGGAATGAGACCTATAAGGTTATAGCTGATGACGCAACTCCAGCAGTACCAGGTCAGAATCAAATCCCAGCTGGCGTTAGAATGGTTGAAGTTGTTGGTGTAACCAATGACGCAAATGATTGGATAACTCTTCCATCTTTACAACGTGTAGAGAACGGGTTTGAGATAGTAATTCTTTGTTCTGCAGGTGCAAACTTTGAATTAAGAACACCAGCAAGTAGCAACCAAGAGATAAACTCTGAAGATTGCGACGGAACAAAGGAGTATCTATGTACAGACACACAAATTGTGAAAGTTATCAAAATCAACAACACAATTGGTTGGATGGCACATGGATATACAGCAATCGGTGCGGTAGCAACAGCAGTAGTACCAGACTAGTTTATAAGCACTTTTATAGTGCGTTATAATATAGGAAGTATCGGTTATAATTTCTTGCCTTAAAATTATTTATTAGCGGTATCATTCCCCCCTGAATGACTAAAAAAATTTATCATTTTATGAATACAAATGACGCAGGTGAAGAAGTAGAAGACGTTGAGGAAACTGAAGACGTTGAAGAAACTGAAGAGACAGAAGAAGGTGAAGAAGGCGATAAGCCCGAAAAGAAGGATGAGAAGCCTCTTGAAACACCCGAAGCTAAACGCGCTAGACTTAAAAGGCAGCTTGAACAGTTGGAAAAGAAACATCCTGAACTCGCTGAAAAGCCTAATAAGAGTGAAAAAAAATCTAGTAAAAAGTCAGAAGATTTAGACTATGGACAAAAAGCTTTCTTGATTGCTAATGGCATTAAAGAAGCTGACGAAATGGAACTTGTGCAAGAGGTAATGAAAAGTACCGGTAAGTCTCTTGATGAGGTTGTGGGAAGTAGATTCTTCCAAGCCGAACTCAAAGAGATTCGTGAAGACAAGGCAACCACTGAGGCTATTCCAAAAGGTAATAAGAAGGGAAACAATTCCGCAACAAATACAGTAGATTACTGGATTGCGAAGGGAGAATTACCACCTAAAGACCAAAGGGAGCTTAGACAAAAGGTTGTTGACGCTCGCATTAAAGCCGAATCAAGTAAGAGCCAATTCACAGACACACCAGTCGCTCCCAAGTATTAGTTTTTAAGTCATCTGATAATTATTTACCCTAACATTAACCGAATTATCACATGAACACAATGGTATACGCAGAGGAATGGGCAGTAAAAGCTCAGCAACGCCTCTCGGAGAACAACAAGTGGAAGGAAGTGTGTATGGTGGAATATACAGACACTCGTGTCTTGCATAACCCTTACATCACTGACCCAACTGTTCAATCTCTAACTCGCGACACAGCATACACTCATCAAGCTGTTGTCCTTACTGATGACAGTGTTACTATTAGCACTGGAAAGATTTTAGCTCAGCAAATTGACCGCGCTGACCTTGCACAGCAAACATTCGTAAAACAAATGGAACTTGCAAGCCGTCAAGCTGTCCTTTTGAACGAAGCAATTGAGACCGCAATGCTTGCGGAACACGCTCAATTCACAGACTTTGACAACGCAAGTATCGGTGGAGCAGCAGGAAACATCACAGTTTCTGAAAGCAACATTGATGACATTATACGCGGAATCAAGCGTGAAATTCGTGAAGCTAACGGAGAAGACCTAATGGATAGAAATGGTGTATTCATCATTTGGCGTCCAGCTGACTTTGAGAAACTAGAAGCTTACGCTCAAGCACAAGGCTTTAGCACAGCAGATGGTGCTCTTAAAGACGGTACGTCACAAGGTTTCAAATACATGGGTGTTGAACACTACTCATCTAACAAAGGGACATCAGGTCACTTGTTTGGTGGTGTTAAGAAACTTCTTCACCTCGGTATAGTTAAGTCCACTTACGGACAAGTCGTTGTAGACAGTGAACCAGCTACAGCCGACGGCGCGCTTTCTGCAATCGCAGTTATCATGCGTGTTGACTTCAAATTTAAGGCTTGGAACAAAACAGCTCCAGTCTTGTTTGATATCCTAGTAGCCTAGTTTACTCCTTTAATCCATAAGATTTTCTTGTGGGTTAGGATGAGGAAACTATCCTCTTAATCACCATGTCACTACAATTTTCAAATACAACAACAAAAGGCGGTATCATTCAAGTAATTGAAAGAAACGTTGCGGCTGGGGATGGTGGAATAAGCGGAAGCGCCACTAAACTAGCCGAGGTAACATCAGATGTAAATCTTGGACTTGCAAAAGCCTGGTCAATTATATTTAAAGCCAATGGAACATGGCAATGGGATGACAATAACTTTACTACAGACTATCCAATAATCACAACTGACCTTGTATCTGGACAAAGAGATTACTCATTCCTTACAGACAATGATGGAAACCTAGTTCTTGACATATACAAAGTAGTCGTAAAGCAACCAGGTGGACTTCTTAAAGAGATTAGACCGGTTGACGCACAATCAGACAGCGAAGGTCATGCATTCTATGATGGCGTTAATGTGGCTGGTGTCCCGGATATATATGACAAGACAGGAAATGGAATATTCCTTGACCCGATTCCAAATTCAAGCGTTTACACTAATTCTGCAGACCTTACAAATGGATTACAGGTGTACATAAATCGTGAGGGCTCATTCTTCACTGTTTCAGACACTACGAAGAAGCCGGGTTTTGCAGGATTGTTCCATGAGTACCCAGCACTGTTCGCTTCATACAAGTATGCATGCAGGAATGGATTAAAGAACAAGCAAGACCTATACAATGACATGATAAACATGGAGGCTGATATTAAAAGACACTATGCTCGCAGAGAAAGAGACGTCGTGATTAGAATAACAGCTGAGTGCATTAACAGTGTATAAGGTCGTAACATTACAAGAATAACATTAAAACAATATGGCAACATTTACAAAAATTTATAGTTTCGTTGAGAAGTTAGCAGAGAAGTCATTCAACCTTCAATCAGATACGTTGACAGTAGCTCTCACTAACACAGCACACACCACATCTTGGACGCAATTGTCTGACTTGACACAGGTATCATATACCAACTTGTCATCTCGCGCATTGACTGTTTCATCTTCTGCTCAGACAACTGGTACATACAAGCTCGTGCTTGCAGACCTTGTTTTGACATCTAGTGGTGGAACGACTGGTCCATTCAGATACGTGTACATATACGACGACACAGCAACTAACGATGAACTTATCGCTTACTACGACTACGGCTCATCTATTACATTGCAAGACGGAGATACGTTCACTATTGACTTTGACGGAACAAACGGCTTCTTGACAATAGCTTAATGGTTTGTTCTGCCCCTATCAGTTTCTTTTCGTTAGGGGTAGGCACAAGCTATGAATATATTTAAAGATAAATCACTTAAGAATAATAGTACAACATCTAAAAACTTCTCTTATTCAAAAGGGGATGTTTCTTTAAATTTCAGTCTTAGAACAGATATAAAACAAGAACTAAAAGACTTTTCAGAACTCTTAAAGGTCGCCATAGAAGAAGTTAATAAAGAAATAGAAAAATAATATGGCAACAGGAAGAGTACTGGTTATTGGGGGTGGAGGTGGTGGTGGAGCAGGTGGTCCTGGTGGTTCTGGTGGTGGAGGTGCTGGTGGTTATCAATATAATGCAACATATACATTAACAGCACAAACATATGCTGTTACTGTTGGTGCTGCTGTAAGTGGACATACTAATGGAAACAATAGTGTTTTTGGAACTATAACAGCAAATGGTGGTGGTAAAGGTGGAACAAACTCAAGTGAAGCTGGAAGTAATGGTGGTTGTGGGGGGGGTGCTGGATATAATAGTGGAACTGGTGGAACTGGAAGCCAAGGTGGAAATGGTGGAAGTGCTGGAAGTCCTTCCGGTGGTGGAGGAGGTGGAGGTGCTGGTGTAAATGGTGGAAATGGTTCAACTTATGCTGGTGCCGGTGGTAATGGAATACAAAATGATATAGATGGTGTAAATAAATACTATGCTGGTGGTGGTGGTGGTGCATATGGAAATTACCCGTATAGTACAGCTGGTCTTGGTGGTGGAGGAAGGGGTGCTGATGGAACAGGTGAGGCTGGAACAAATGGTTTGGGAGGTGGTGGTGGTGGTCCAAATGGTGGAGGTGGCTCTGGTGTTGTAATAGTTAGATGGACAACATCTGATTTTGGTACTTGTTCTGTAACTGGTGCTGGAAATACTATTGATACAACAACTGTTGCTGGACAAAGTATTGCAAAAATGATTATAAGTGGAAACTTAACACTTGCACCTAATACTACAAACTATACATTAACGGCAGCCCTTGGAACTTTTACCCTTACAAGTATAGCTACCAGTCTTAAAATAGGTATAAAAATTATTGCTGCACTTGGCACTTTTACTTTGACTAGTATTGCAACTGGATTAAAACTGGGAAGAAAAATGATAGCAGCACTTGGTACATTTGCCTTAAATGGTTTTGACGCTGTGTTCGGCTATGGAAAAAGAATAGCTCCGACCGTACTTGCATTCACATTAACTGGAATAGACGCGACAGTAAAATCAACGAGAAAAATAGTTGCAGACTTGGGAACATTCACATTGACTGGTGTAGACGCAATAATGCACCAAGGACATACACTTGTGGCGGCTCTTGGGACATACGCACTTACATTAAATACCGTCGCAGTTACTGGTGCAAGAAAAATTGTTGCAGCACTCGGAACGTTTACTCTTACAGGAATAAACGCAACATTTCCAAGAGCAAGCAAGATATTTGCAAATACAGGTGCATATGTTCTTACTGGAATAACAGCTATACTAAGAGGTGGAAGAACACTTGTTGCAGCACGTGGACAATTTACACTTACTGGTGTTGCAGCATTGTTCCCACGAGTAAGTAAGATATTTGCATTAACTGGAGCTTTCACCTTGACAGGATATGCAGCAAGAGGATTACAGAATGGTTTTTCAACACTATGGCATGCAGCTACAAAGCATACATCAACATGGATTAACAAATTAAGGTCATAATATGGAAGAATTACAGCAAATAAAAAATAGATTGCAAGAACTTGAAAAATGGAGAACTGATAAGTCTTCACAGCAAATCTCGTTTCCATTAGATGACCAAAGTGTCAAAGTCCTTCAGAAGCACTTTCTTTATATGGTAAGCACTATTGAATATGACGCAGGAGCTGGAGGCAATCACTTCGTACACTATTTAGCAATGCAAGACGGAAAGCTTATTCAAGTTGAGCCACCATCACTCGTATCTTACACTGTAAATGTATCAACAAACTACCTTACAACAAATCAGGTTGGTGGAAACTTGAAGTTCTTCAATGACCAGGAAGTATTGCTTTATACTGATGACACTGAGCCGGGTGGACTTTCAGCTGGTCTTGGAACATCATACTTTATTATAAATTCAGATGGTTACACATTCCAACTTGCAGCAACTTTAGGTGGAGCAGCAATAGACATAACAAGCACTGGTGTCGGTCGTCAATTCATATCATACGCATAAAATGAAACATTTTTTCCCACCACAAAATCAAACATATAGATACCTTCAAACAAACCGTTCAGACATGCTCGGTTCTTTGTGGGCTTCATTTAACCTTGACCTTCAGTCAAATATCGGTGCTGCAAGGCTTTCATCTAAACTAGTACCAACTACGACAACCACCGATGACGCAAACCTCGGCATTGCTTCTGCTTTTGAGTACTTTGATGACAGGTGGTTTGCTATTGCAGGAACAACTATGTTTAAAAATGGTTCAGAACTCGTAACAAACGTGTTCTCAGCAGACACATCTAAGTATGAGGTTGGCGGAGCAACAACCCAATTTGACATAACGAACCCAGCTGGCTCAACATTCAGGTATACATACGATGGGACAGGTACAGACCCTGGAATCACAGCCGCAACATTCCCAGTTGGAGCTTCAGTACAAGTAGCAGCAGACAACTTTAATGCAAGCAACAATGGAACATACACTGTAACAGGTTCTGGTTCAAACTACTTTGAAGTGTCAAATGCTTTCGGTGTCGTTGAGTCAAACAAGACCATCGGAAGTGGTGGCTTTATATCAGTTTATGGCGGAACAATTGGAACACAATTTGACTTCACTTACTCCGACCTTGAACTGTTCAATTCCAAGCTTTGGGCAACAACAAAGAGCAAGCTATACAGCAAAGAATCCGGTTCTGGCACAGGAAGATGGATTTTAAGAGATACACTTCAGACAAACACATTCCACAAGCTAAAATACTTCAAGAAGTTCAATAGACTTTACTACATAGATACAGATAAAGCTATAAGTTCAATAGATACTAGTAATACTGTAAGCAACTCAGCCGGGGATTACTTCATAGACCTAGGAAATGGCCTGGGCGATATTACAACTCTTGTTGCAAACTCTCAATACTTGTGGGTTTCAACATTGAAGGTTGACAACTCAGGGACAGCTTTCGGTACATCAGGAAGAATCATACAATGGGACGGTATCTCATCTCAAATAACAAACGAGTTCTTACTTAAGACAACTGGTGTACTTTCAATGGTTGTTATTGACGACATTCCTTATGCGATAGACAGCGAGGGACGCGTACTTAAGTACACAGGCTACTCATTTGATGAAATTGCACGTCTTCCAATAAGCAAGACACTTCTTACGGGTGCCACAACAACAGGAAACACAAACGGACGTTTTGTTCACTTCAATGGAATGGCTGCTACAAAGAACAACACTATCCAGGTGCTTATAAACAACTTGAACGACAATGTTGCGGCTAATTCAAATGAAAACCTTCCATCTGGAATCTGGGAGCTTGACCTTACAACAAGAAATTTCTCACATAAGCATGCTCCATCACTTAAGGGCAACACAAGTAGTACAGTAACGGATTATGGACAAAACAGGGTTGTCGGGGTTGGCGCATTGAAGATAAACAACATGTCTGGAAACAATTCAGCTGGACGTGCTACACTCTTGGCTGGTATTAGTTATTATACAACAGCAACGGCCACAAAAAACGGCATATTTATTGACAGTCCTGTTGACCCTAACTCAAACATAGAAGGACAAAAGCGCGGTTACCTTGTAACTACGTGGTTTTATGCCTCAGAACTTGTTGAACTTTGGAACAAAATCTCAGAGGTGCACAGACTATTCTTAAACTCAACAGACAAGATTATATTCAAGTACAGGTTAAAAGAAGAGGCTCCTATTGAGGCTACGATAACATGGGCCGGCGACAGGGTGTTCACAACAACAACCGACGTGTCTGCATATGCAATGACAGCGACCGGCTTTGATGGAAGTACAGGTGGCGAAGTTGAAATACTACAAGGACAAGGTGGTGGTGGTTGTTTCCACATAACAACTGTTGTAAACAATGCAGGAACATACACAGTGTCACTTGATAACTCGGTATTACCATCAGGAAGCCCATCTGGAACAGCCAAAGCACGATTCCAAAAGTGGATAAAGATTAAACCAGAAATATCAGGACAAGAAGACCAATACTCACAGCGAGACATAGGAAAAGCAAGCACTAGATTGCAAATTAAGATGGAAATGGAGTTCACAGGCGATAATGAGTTCCAAAAATTTATACTGTCAAGCCAGAATCACATAAAACTTGAAGGGTAACTATTAAATTGTGATATAATATAAAGATAAAATGGCAACTAACGAATACAATTCAAATACAGGGGTAAAACTTGCTCCAGGAGAATCATATACAAATGCTTCTGGCCAAGTAATAACGCAAGGAAGTGCCTATGCGCCTATTTCAAGCTTGGATTTAAAGCCCACAACACCAATGGTGCTTCCAAATGCTACTATTCCACCTGATACAAACTCAACATCAGCACTTATTGCTACTACAGCAGCTGCAAATAAAGCAGAACAGGCTAAAGTAGACGCTGCGAAGCTTGCAAAAGACAATGCACTAAAAGATGTTACAGACGCAAACCTCAAAATAGCAGGACAGACAGCAAAACAAGACCAATACTTTGTCGCAGAAGGTGGTGATGTCGCCAAGAAGGCATATGATGACTATACGTCTCAGTTAGAAGCTGAGCAATTAGCCAATACCCGAGCTGTTGAAGACCTTACAAAGAACTTCCAAGGTACAACAACAGGTTTAAACTCAGCTATTGCTGCAAAAAACAGGGAATCGCTTTCAAAACAAGCCGACCTTGCTATTCTTCAGAACTCAGCCCTTAGAAAGTATGATACAGCTTCTGCTATTGCAGCCCGTAAGGTTGCAGCTGAGACTGATTATCTTAAAGCGGACCTTGAAACTAAGAAAATGATTTATCAGGATAACAAGGACGCTTTCACACTCGCAGAACAAAGACAAATAGATAAGCAACTCAAAGATGACGAACGCGCATACAATGAGACAGTAAAGACAAAGACAGATATAAACAATGTATTACTTGAAGCAGCAAAGAACAATGCTCCAAAATCGGTTATAGATAAGATTTCAGCTGCTACTTCTTCAAAAGACGCAATTGCTGCTGCTGGTACTTGGATGTCTGACCCTCTTGACCGTGCAATCAAAGCCGCTACACTTGCAAAGACTAAAGCTGAGACAGCTAAGATTAAAAATGCTGGTGCAGACGCTCCTACAATTAAGACTATAAATGGTGTTGATATGCAATGGAATGGAAAAGAATGGGTTACACCTACTTCAACCAATGCAACACTAAGCAAGGAGGCTGTTGATAAGTCTTTAAGCCAATTGAAATTCCTTAAAGACACAGCAACATCAATCACTGGTAATAAAGAGATATATGGTGCGGCCGGACGAAGCTCAGGAAGAAAATTTGTTGAAAATCTTGTTGTTGGTTCAACTGACTACACAAAGCTTGAATCATATGCAAATACGCTTAAGACAAATGTTCTTGCACTGATGACAGACCCAAGCATTAAGAAATTCTTCGGTCCACAGATGTCTAATGCCGATGTTACACTTATGACTTCTGCTGGTACTACAATCAACCCAGAACTTCAGGACCCTGAGACACTTAAGAATGAAGTTGTACGTCTTCAAGACCTATTTGATAGAATGGAAAAATCAGTTAAATCTGGAACTAAAGAATATCAGTATATAGACACTATAAGTAGTGCTATAGATAAGAGTGGTACCGCATTGTCGCCGGAATCTTACGCTCAAAGCTTAATGGCAAAATAATATGGATAACAATCTACTCACAAAAGAAAAAGTAAAAGTAATACTACAGAATGCGCCTAAGGGTTCCGACCCAGCGATGATTGTTCAAGCACTTGTAGACAAAGGTTACAAGTTGGAAGGTTTTAATGACCAACCAGCACCACTTCCAAAACCAAGCAGTTATGAAGTAGCTATGGGTATTAAGAAAGAAGATGGAAGTCCTAATAATGATAAAGGAATCATACCACAAGCAGCCGACCAGTTCAAGAAAGGTTATGACCAAGTATCAGAAGGTGTTAAAGACCCTAATTTAGGCTCAGGACTTATTAAAATAGGTAAAGGGGTATTGAATGAAGCAGCTGGAGGAATCCGCGCTGTCTTTTCCCCGGTTGAAGCTAGTATGAAAATCATATCAAAAGTTCCTGTTATTCACCAGGCACTTGGTGGTGTTGACAAGTCTATTGATTACGTTGCAGATAAGATTTCAAATAACAAGAAGCTCCAGAAGTTTGCTATGGATAATCCAGACGCAGATGAAGTCGTTGCAAATCTTATAACTATCGGATTAACTGTTGCTGCTGGTAAAGCAGGTGCACCAGATGGACTTCCAATGACAAAAGTTGGGAGTGTTGTTGATAGTGTCCTTAAAGACGTTTCAACTAAATCTCCTGAGGTGCTACGCAAGACTATCCAAACATTCAAAGATAAGACAGCTCCAGTTGTTGACGCTGTAAAAGAAAAAGTAATTAAACCAGGCCAGTCAGAGACTGATATTGCAGGCAAAGTGTTCCAAGCTAAGCCAGACCAGTTAGACACAATGGTAAGAGCACTTGAAGGAATAGATAAAAAAGGTATCAAGTCGTCTGAAGACCTATATGCTCGTCTTGATAGTAAAGCTAAAGCTAACACAACAGCCGTTGATGAAGCACTTCAAAAGTCAACTGACTTATACAAACCTAAAGACATAACAAAAACTATTGAAGTCAAGGGTGGTAAGCCACTTAAACAGGATTTTGTTGGAACAGCACTTGACAACCTTAAGGAACTTTACGAAAAGACTTCTGACCCTAAATCTCAAGCCAGAGTAATGGAGACTATTACAAAGTACAAAAAAGAAGGTCTTACAGCTCATGAAATGAATCTTATAGCACGTGAATATGGTACGGAATTTGGTTCTAAAGCATTCAGTAAGGCAAGTGGAGACCCATTGACAAGTGTAAATGCTCAGTCGTATGAAAATGTACGCTCAGGTATAAAGGGAACAGTAAGAGACTTAATGCCAGACGCTGGTACAAAAGCCCTTGATATGAATACAAGCGATTCACTTGACGCAATGAAACTTCTTAAGAATGTTGAAACAAAAGCACAACAAGCAGCTAATAAACTTAAGAAAGCAGGACTAATACAGAAAGTTGGAGCTATGTTCGGAAAAGGAGTTGATATTGCAACTGGTGGATTTGTTAAGGGTATGCTTAAGACATTGTTCAAGAGTAGTGGAGGTGTAGATGAATCACTTGGAGCAATCCAAATCAAAGAGGGTATTCCAAAGATGATTAAAGCATTTGAGAAAGTCAATAAGATTAAAGACCTTAAGGCTGCAAATGTAGAAAGTCAACTTAAGGAGATATTTAAGGATTTTATTCCAGAAAATAAAATCACACCAACTAAACTTGACTTAAAGTCAACTAATGGGATATTTGAACACATAAAAGCAAATGATGGTATTACAGTTAACTCAAAAGGTAAAACACCAACTAAGGGATTTGTTGTATCACCAAGTAAAGCAACAGAAACAAAAGTCCCTGTATCAAAATTTACACAAGAATCTATAGACAAGTTTAAAACTAAATTTGCTAAAGAACTTTCTAAACCTAATGCACACTTTGGTGTATGGAATGATGGAAATAATTATGTAATGGATGTTAGTGTTGTTGAACAAAATATGACTAAAGCAATGAATATTGCTAAGAAAGGCAAGCAAGACGCTATATGGGACTTAAGTAAAAGTGAAGGTATTCCGGTCGTAAGTAAAAAAATTACAAAGCCAACTAAGAAAGCTGTTCTGAAGAAGAAAGCTAAGTAAGATGAAGATGATTTTAGACGAAATTAAGAAAAACTGGATGTTAATCGGGTTCGTAGCCATGATGATTCTTTGGTACGGTAACACAAACTCACGACTAACAGCGGTTGAAGCACAACAAGTTGAACAGGCAACAGTAAGCGAAAAAGTAGACACGCTTATTACTGATGTTGCAGTTATAAAAGCTGAATCAAAACAGCAAAGCAAAAGCCTTGATACACTACAAGGTAAAGTAGATTACATTATAAATAACATAAGACACTAATTATGATTGATGAAAAGTATAACGGTATAATTGAAGACCCACGAAGCCAAGAGCAGAAAGCTATGGACTACAAAACAACTGACCTTGCTCAAGGTGAGATTGTTTTAAATTGGAAAGAATATAATGAGGCAGAATTTAAACCGCTTGAAATTCAAAATCAAGATGGTTCTCTTTCTTGTGTATCTCAGGCTGTAGCAAAGATTCTTGCTATGCACGAAATAAAAGAAGGGCGACCATACACTCGTCTTTGCCCCAAGTTCATTTATACCAGACGTCAAAACTATCCAGATGGTGGTATGTGGCTTCCTAATGCACTTGATATAGCATGTAAGTATGGAAGTTGCAAGGAGACACTTATGCCTTGTGACAATAAAGGTGAGAACTTTATGAACAATAAAGAGGAACCTGTTGAATGTACTTCAAATGCTGTTGACTTCAAAGGCAAGACTTACTTTCAGATTGTTGGGGGTATTGATGAAATAGCAAAGGTCATAGAACAAGGTTATGGTGTTCTATTAGGTGCAAGGTTTGATTATAATGAATGGACAAACGTCCCATGGCTTAATCCTAACTCAAAGCGAGAATGCGGTCACGGAATTGCAGGTACTAAATACTGTCTATATAAAGGTGAGAAGGCAATCATGATTGAAGATTCATGGGGACCAGGATATGGTCTTGGTGGTGTCCGAATACTCACAGAGACATTTATAAAAAGCCGTGTATTCTATGCTGGCTATGTAACATCTCTTGTTAAAGAAGTTCAAAACTTTGTATTTACTCTATTGCTCAAACAAGGAAGTAAGGGTCTTGAAGTAAGAATGCTTCAGGCTAAACTTGGAATCAAAGTTGATGGAAAATTTGGTCCTATTACAAAGCAAGCAGTTCAAGGCTTCCAAAAGGCTCATGGGCTAGTTGCTGATGGTATTGTTGGTCCAAAAACTCGCGAAAAGCTAAACAAGTAGTTACTAACACTTTTTGGTGTTCTAACTACTCAGACGCGATATAATATATATGGGCTATTACTAGCTAACTTAATATAATTATGAGTGTACAAAAATCTGTTTTTAATCGTTTCTTAAAAGGCGTCATAGGTGGTGCGATTGCTGCTATGGTATTAGTATCAATCCAGCAACCAACAATGTGGTCCGATTTCAATACTATATTGAATAGCCTCGGACTTGCTGGTGCATATGGCGCTTTAACTGGGGCTCTTCTTGCTTTACAGAAGCTAGCCAGTTGGGAAGCGTAAAGCCAGTCTGGAGCTAAATCCAGATAAATATGTTTAAAAAAATAAAGATAGCCGCGGTGCTGATTTTTTTCTGCACAACGACTACATATGCTCAGGCTCCTAACAGTCCCATATGGGAACAACCTGTTAAAGAGCAAATTGAGTACTTCTCTGGGATTTACGGAGTGGATTCAAAGCTTGTAAGCAAGGTAATAGAATGCGAATCAGGTGGAGACCACAAGGTTGTAGGAGACGGTGGAAGGTCAAAGGGGATTGCCCAGATTCAAAAACCAACATGGATAGACCTTGAACAGAAGTTCAATGTTGAACACAAAGAGGATTTGAATTATATGTCTCAGTTTGACCAATTGAAATTGACTACGTGGAGCATAGCTAACGGTGAAGGAAGTCGTTGGACAGCCTATAGAGCAATAAAGAACGGGGGAAGATACTCGTTTTACTCTAGGCAGCTCAAAAAGCACTTTGTCGTATACTGTAAGCTATAGAAAAGAGGCACCTTTAAAACGGGTGCTTTTTTTGTTGAAAATATCCTTATTTTAATAGGGCCTGTTTTTTGAAATTGACCCAAATGGAGAGTTTATAGCCAAAGGTATACATTTTACCACTTAGACCAAAGATTCAAGATATTTGATGATTTTTTGCTCATTTCCTTCCCTATATAAATCAATCAGTTTTAGATATATTGAAAGGTCGGTTCTTACTGTCTTATTTGAGAGTTGTATGAGTTTGTCAACAAATGGTTTACCGTACTTTTTAATCATAGCCATGGTATAGTTTATCTTTACCTTTTCTTGTTGATACTTCATATTACAACCAGAGAATTGACCATGCATATTTAATGGGTGATATCTTGTTATGAATCCTTTTGAATCAGGTATAAAGTGTCCAGCTTGGAAATTACCACCTTCGCACCATATCCCACAATCAAAACAATTTCCCGCTATGAAGTCTTTGTCTTTACTATCTCGTACACGTATATATGTGTGAGAAAGCTTGTATAGTACATTCTTTGCTTGGCTAACTGACGTTATTTCTTTCATTTAATTGTAGTAGTTCATTAGGTGTTATCTTTATCGCCCGCATAGCAAGACGCGCATACTCGGGTTGCATGCACTTAAAGCACGTCATCCCACTTTCATACTCGTCGCATTCTTCATTGCAGCTAACGCAAATCATCTAATTCACCCTTAAGGATAATCTTGCTTTCTTTTGAAAGGTAACATTTATTGCACTCAAATTTCTTTGTCACACGGTCCCAGAACTGTGCAAGCATAATAGGTCTTCCGCAGACCTGACATTTTGGACGTTTTATTTTTTCTTCTTTATTCATATTTAGCCAATTCTGTATTTATAAGGTCGCGTATGTGGGTCCAGAATATCTTTCCGACTTCATTTGAGCAGTCAATAGCTCCTCCTTTCTGGAAGTTGCATACCTTGCACATGACCTGCTTGTTGCGTGCTCCAAGGTTCTTCTTGAATCCAAATATATTGCAGCGTTTATAAATCCACTTAGGAATTATATGGTCCTTTGTAAGTTCAAGGGTTGAACTACATTTTATACACTTTTTTTCTTCTTCTTCCATTATCTAATTTGTGAATTATCTTTTAATGGTGACTTATGCCAACTCAAACAGTCTTTGCACTTCCATTTCTGGTATCGCATTGTAGCTGTTGGGTATGTTCCGTCTTTGATAACATTCTTACTTAGACAGTTTGGACATACAGACCTTTCACCAACCATAACAGCAAGATTGGGGTGGTTAGTCATATATGGAAGCATTGCAAGATATACTTTTTCAAGTAGTATGACATCTTGTATATTGTAGTCACACATTTTCTTCCAAGCATTTTTATCATTAGCCTCACAACCAAGCCACAATTCAAAACCGCCAGTGTTTATCTTTCTTCCTATATTAAAATAGTCTCCAATATCATCAAGTTTGTTACTATCCATCTTTAGGTACTTCTTTGCAACAAGTTTTGTATCAATTTGTTGATATGGAGATGGTGGTGGAAGTTTATGCTTTATAAACCGAGCATTGACTTTTTTAACATCAAAAGAATTTCCATTATGAGCTATAACAACATCAGCCTCATTAAATAGGTCCCATAATGCTTTTACAAGCTGTGAATCATCAATCTTATCTTTTTTATAAGCTGGAAAATCTGGCAAAGATAGACAATACGTGGTTTTTTCTCCAAGCCATTTATATGCAAAGCTAAGCATATACCAATGTCTCTTATAAGCAATCACGTCTTGCTCATACTTACCCCAAACATATACAAGGTTAGCCATAGTCTCTATGTCAAACAATAATATACGCGGCTTTTTACTTTTGTTTTTTTTCATATTTTAGAAATTCGTCTGTTGGAAAATCTGCTTTATTTAACAGACATATTCCAGCTCTTATTGTTTCAACTAGTGTAAATAGGTCATCAGTTGAATTGAATTGTGAGAATTTTGCGATAAAATCTGCTTTACAATTTGAGTACTTTTTGTTTTCTTTATCTCTTAATGCAGACTTTTTGTCATCTTTATTTGATTTCTTTCGTAGCTTTCTGTACTGTGAACCATTCATTTTATTTAGAAGAAGTGCTTAACAAGGTCAATCATTGGAAAGATTGGCAATATGATTGACAATAATCCCCACCAAAAGCCCCATACAATAAACGTATACACGACCGCGAACAAACAATACAACGAGTAGATTCCTTTATTATTCATCTTTTTATTATAGCACACATTAAAACTAGTAATTAAACACCCGTGGAACCATGGGCTCCATTACCCCTTTCTGTCTCTTCAAAAGCTTCAACCTCAACAAGTTCGTCCATGAGAATAGCTGTAAAGTATATTTGACAAATGCGGTCACCCTTTTTAATCTCATAAGGCTCAGACCCATTGTTTACCAATGTTACATGTACGTTTCCAGTATAGCCATGGTCAACAACATTTCCAACAGTGCTTATACCTTTCTTTCCTTGACTTGAACGCTCAGATATAATTCCAACAAACCCACTTGGAACTTCAAAACCAACACCAAGGTTTATACGTGGAGACATTTGACCTGGTTGAACAACGTAGTCCTGTGGTGAGTATATGTCATACCCAGCGTCAGTTGAATGACCTTTTGTTGGTGTAAGTATTTCTTGTGATTCTTTTTTAATTTTCATTTGTTTTTACGAGACCGTCCTCATTAAAAATGTGTAATAGCCCATAACCGTCCATCTCAACAACTAGACGGATAGCACCTTTTGTATTTTGAAAAACAGACACCACGGTTCCTGGAAAACTGTAACCTGTTGCTTTATCAACCTTATCACCTACTTTAAATTTTGCATTTTCCATATTAGTATTGTGGGATTGTTAAATCTCTTCCCTCTAAAATCTTTTCATAAGCTGCGACCTTTCCAATAGCAAGAGTATTTGTGTCTGTAAGTTTTTCAAGCTCTTCAATTCTTTCTTCAGCTTTTCGTAACTTTGCACGATTATTACCTTCTTTCTCACGGACTTGTGTAGGTGAATCCATATAGTTGAATGTACCTTCTTCAATCAAATTTGACTCATCTGATTCACTTGAATTATAATATTGAATCAAACTTCCATCAAAGTGAATATCAATATCTTGTCCAACCAAATAAGTAATTTCAATTTTACCTATAGTAATTGTTCCACCATTAGCACTTAACAACTTTCTTAAATCACCAATTGTTTTAATCTCCATATTATTTTCGGTGGTTTGTAAGCCACTCATACATCATTATATTAGTAATAGCTGCACTCGCATGGTCTTCACCGTCATCAATACCGGCGACCCACTTTAATAAATGTCTTTCAGCTGCCTCCATAAATCCATGTATCTGCTCAGGTGTTATTGCTTTCTGCCAATTATATGTTCCGTATTTGTGTGCCCCGTTTGTAAAGTGCACAGCAAGTCTTTCAAGGGTTTCATATGGGATTAAATCAAAGCGAACTTTCTCATCTGGATTATCCTTTTTGAATCCATTGGAGTGCTCCTTAATTTTGCCCTCCGATTTAATTATGAACTTCTTGTTTTTAAGCATACATATATAATAACATGGGCCCCTAAAAAGGGCTTAAAAATGTGTTAGTAACTTTTTTAACCCAAACCTAACCCAAAAGTTATCAACACTTTTTTGGAGCCTTTTTACAAGGCATGATATGATATACAAATCGTTGGGGGGTTTAAGAGAGACGATGTAAAATAAACATCTCTAACCGTTAAGTGAAAGACCGATTCCCAAGTTAACGAATCAGTCAATTCCTATTTCCGAATTTTTATTTAAGATTTGGGGGTAGGGGGGCTGTCTAAAAAACCTCAAACCCAGTTAACAAAAGTTTTTATATATGAATAAATTAGATAAGAGAAAATCACCAATAGCTATAGAGGAAGAAATTGAAAAAACAGCAAAAGATATTTTTGATGATTTTAAACAATTCACAGATGGATTCCGAGTTTTGTTCTTAATTCAAAGACATAAAGAAGGTGGTGAAACTAACAATTCACACCTTAGAAAGATAGTAACCAGAAACTCAAAAGAATACTTAAATGCCTTAAAAGAGCTAATAAGAGATAAAATTACATCAGAACTTCCATTCAGGGTATATGCTAGCCTTAATGAAAGGGATTTTAACAAAGCAATCCATAAGTTCAAATACGAGCAATTAGACGCAGACCTTTTTCATGATGAGCAAAAGCAGAATTTCTATTTAGATGTTAAGAATAGGTTTATAGGTTGCCTTATGCAGCCGTCACAAAGAGCGTCATCATTCTTTTTATTTGATATAGATAAAGATGATGATATTAAAGATACAACAGCTGGAACATTAAATGTTATTCCAAGTGAACACATAGTAAAACTATATCCGACAAAAAACGGCTGGCATTTAATAACAAAGCCATTTGATTACACAAAAGTTGTATTACCTAAAAACTGTGAGTTTAAAAAGGACGCCTTAATACTCCTTTCATTCTAATGATTTCACTACAAGACGCACTTAAAGAAAAAAGGGAAGCATTAGATGTTATTCCGAAAGCAAGGTCTGAAAGGGCCTCTCTTTTTGGTGAATTATACGAGTTTTACGAGAAGGATTACAAGAGACAAACCTGGTTAAGTTATATTAAATGGCTTAAGGAGAACAGATTTAAACATAACAAAGAACGGGTTATGCAATACAAAAAGGTTGCATTCCCTAAGATAACTATTAAGTCATTCTGCTCTTATTGGCTTTGTCATATGAAAACTGAGGACTTATATTATCTTATCTCAATAGCACGAGACCATGACCACCGCGGAACATCTTTCAATCGTTGGTTGTTCTGGGCACTCAAAGCGGATTCTCAAAACACGGTATAATTAAGATAAATTAAATCATATAATCATGAAAAGAATAACAGGATTCCACGTCCTAAATGGTGGCACAATCATATTCTCAATTGTTTATGCAATTGTCATGTACAATCTCTATTTCAAACACATTCTTTAAATCCAACCGTTATGTTGAACTAGATTCAATTTCCTTGTGTTCGCTCAGAACATAAAATGAAAAACAAAAGCCCTAGCAGAAATGTTGGGGCTTGACTATACTTACTAACAGTTTTTTTATTAGATTTTAAACCCCGTGATATAATATGTAAAGCGGGTAAGTGTAAAGGTTGCACATTAGGCTCATAACCTAGAGGACCCAGTCCGATTCTGGGACCCGCAACAATGGGTCGTATTACCCAGATATGGACGCTGTGATATATATAAATAAGCAGGCTGCGATACATTGAAAGATTGACTCGCTGCGACTTCATGGTCCATAAGATGGGAGTGAATTAGTTAGATTGAAGGAAGAACCTACACGGTAGCCTTCAAGATGTGGGTGCAATTCCCGCCACTTCCACAGATGAGTAGCAAGCACAAGATAAAGAGGATTGAAAGGATTTTTGGCTGGACCAAGGCTTCGCACAAGAATGCGGTCCGGTATTTTTCCGATGAAAAACCAGAACTTAGGAAAAGTCTTAAAAGAAAGAAGGTATGCAAGTATACCAAGGGTGAGCACAAATTGTGGTTACAAAAGTATACGAGCCTTCATATATAGACAGTAAGACATTTTATATATATAATTGTGAGTTCTGTGGTAAGAAGAAATGGGAAATTAAGTAGTGGGGCTTCGTCTAATGGTAGGACATTTGGTTTTGAGCCAAAGTATCGGGGTCCGAATCCCTGAGCCCCAGCAATACAGGCGCATGTTCCAAGGTGGCGAAGACGTCTCCAAAACGACTTGGGTTGGTCCGATTCCAATCGCCTGTGCAAAAGTTACTAACACATTTTTGTGGCCTTTTTACATGCCATGTTATAATAAATATGTTCTTAGATAATTGTATAAGTTCTGGGTGAGTGAATAAGCGATTGATGGTCGCTAAGCTAGTCCGAAAGCAAATGGGTTTGCAAAGTAGGAAGTAGTTGGGAAAAACTAATTAAATGTACATCAACGAGGTGGCTGTGGAATCAGCCAATTGGGTTAAAGGCTTGTTTGCCGATTAGCTATGAGGTGATATAGTCTCCAATTTAGAGCAAAGACCCTTTACAGGTGGGAAGCTCCATGGATTATGAAGAAGGATGTCATATGAAGTGCAAAAATTAAAGCCGCAATCTGTGACCAACTTGTGGTAAAACATAGCACCACCCCAGAACTTACATCGTTATTTACAGAACTTGAAATAAGTGTTGTGGCATATAAATGTTAGTAACTTTTGTTTTGAATCGTGTTCTTTTTTAGTATAATTAAACCATGATACAAGAGTATTTCAATTTAGCCAAAGAAGAATCACTAAAATCAACAGACTTGAGAAAACCAATAGGAGTTGTGATTGTGAATAATTTCAAGGTTATAGGAAAAGGCTCAAATCAAGCTACTGTAAGATTCAAACCACTGAATATACTCCATAAAAAGTATTGCATAAGGAAATTGATAGGAATAAAGAAGCATATATTGTATTGGATTTGCCCCGGTTGTGCATTATACCGCAACCACGCAGAAGTAAGGGCTATACGGAGTATAAAAAACAAGCCTATTTCGGGTATTATAGATATGTTTATGTATGGTCACAATGAGTATTGCGACCAGTGTGAGGTTGAGATTAAAAAGTTAGGTATAAACAAAGTATATTATAAATGACAAAATTTGACGAAATATACCAGCAGACCATAAAGAGGATTATGGTCAATGGCATAGAGGAAACAAACAGACGCACTGGCTTAAAGACCAAGGCTTTACCTGGAATATCCTTCTCGGTTGATATTGAAAAAGACGGTTTTCCTGTTCTAACTTTAAGAAAACAACCTTTAAAATCTCCTATTGCAGAGCAATGTTGGTTTATACAAGGTTCAAAAGACCCAACATTTTTACAGAAGTACACAAAGATATGGAATGCCTTCCTAGATGAAGACGGTACTCTTTCATCTGCTTATGGATTCCGTTGGAGAAAGAGATTTAAAAAGGACCAACTATTTGAAGTAATAAAATGTCTATCTCTTGACCCTAGCTCACGCCATGCTGTGGTTATTACTTGGGACCCAGATGATGATGGATTCCTTGGTACTGAGAAAAAAAATGTTCCATGCCCTTACACGTTCACTCTTAATATAATAGGGGGACGATTGAACATGATGAATGTTGTGCGAAGCAATGATATGATTCTTGGTTGTCCATTTGATGTCTTTGGATTTGCATTACTTCAAAGTATGATAGCTCAGAAGCTCGGTGTCAAAGTGGGTTTGTATACACATGTTATAGCAAATGCGCATATATATGAGAATCATTATGACGCAGCAAATGAATTGATTTCAAGAGAAAACAAGCATACACCTATACAACTTTTACTTCCACCTGATTCATTTGAGAGAGCTGAAAAGAAAGACGAAAGCATAGTTGACGAGATATTTGCAAACATAGAGTCTCAGTATAAGCCGTTACCAGCAATAAATAATTTAGTTATAGCATTATGAAGGATATTATCATAGCTTTTGATGTTGATGGAACACTATACGGAAGTCCATGGTCCCATAAAGGTGAACCAGTTTTGAATGTGAGAACAGTGCAGATAATGCAGCTGTTCAAGGAGCATATTAAGAATTGTAAGATATTTGTATGGTCGGGCGGCGGTAAAGATTACGCCGAGCAAATAGTTAACAAGTTCGGACTTGAAAGGTGGGTTGACCGATGTTTTGGAAAGCAAGATTATGATGAGGTTATTGATGGCCAAGTTGATATAGCTTTTGATGATGAATACAACTTTGACATGGCGGCAGTTAATTTGATAGTAAAAACCAAATGAAGGAGCAAGAAGAGGTAAAATTAAAGACAAAACTAGCCAAATTCTTCAGAACAAACTTTACATACCTGGGAATGACCGATGAAATGAAAGAAGCCAGAGTTTACAAGCTAGTAGATGATATGTTTAACATTATTATTTCATCAAATGGCACAGACCCAGAAAAGTTACCAACACATATTTCTTGATTTTTTGAGGCACATGCTATAATTAAAACATGGAGATTAAAAAGCTAACAGGTCGTACGTTTAAACCAGCAGAATATAAGAAACTTACCAAGTGTGTGGTATGCGGCATTGTAGTCCCGAACAAATGCAAGAACAATGGCTGCAAAGACACAGACACACCTTGCAAAAGTCACTATTGTGAATCGTGTTCATTAGTTAAATTAGATAGGTGTAAGATATGTACAGCAGTTTTCCATGACAACCCGATACTAACATATACATACGACATCAGGGAGCTTAAAAGGGAGAATGGTTTGGAGTTCAAAGTAAGCAAGGTTTTGATTCGTGAATTTAAATACATAAAAGAGCCACTTACACTAAGATACAGCAAAGACATGTGCACCGACTGTGTTGACTTCAAGGACAGAATCAAGAATGAATGCTATGTTTGCGGAGCGGAGTTCAACAACACAGTGATGAATAAGATTTTGAATGGAAATATGTGTGAGTTCTGCGTGTTCCAGTTTAATGAGATGGAGAAGTCAATGATACTAGCTTTAGAAATAATGTAATAAAAAATGTCAAACGAAAACGATAAAATTTTAAGAGACGCACAATATAGAAAAGGCTTATCAATAGGATTCTTTAATGCCACAAATGCAGCCGTTGAATTAGTCAGTAAGTTGGGTATTGGTGAGTTTAAGACCATTGAGGAAGCTGTTACGCATTGGAGAAACTGGTTCCTTGATACTCACAAAAAGTATTATGCCGAAGTAATTGCAAACATTGGTGTTCCATATGACATAGCTGAAACTATTAAAAAGCTTGAATCGGTAATGACCAGACAAGAACTCAAGCAAGTATGGATTTCACTTTCAGAAGACGAAAGACAAGACCCTACAATTATAGAAGCTAAGAATAGAATCAAGAATGAAAAAAAATAATGTAGAACAGAAAACAGATAAATGGCTTCATGACCGCAAAGGAAAGATAACCGGTACAATCCTTAAAGACATAATGGGTACGCCGTACAAGAGAAAGGAAGCTTATTACCAGCTCGTAGCAAACAAGTTGAGTGTCGGTGTTGAGGGTGACTACGAGACAGACATGGACCGTGGTAACAGACTTGAACCGGAAGCAATAGCAGCGTTTGAATTTGAGACAGACCTCGTTACAGAGACTGTTGGAATGATTGAGAGTGATGAGAATAAAGACATAGCCCAATCCCCAGACCGGTATGTAAAGTTCACAGATGATACAGAAGCCGTTGAGGTAAAGTGTCCAGCTGGAAAGAATTATGTAAAGCTTTGGTTAACAAACACGATTCCCGATGATTATAGGTGGCAATGCGTCCAGTATTTCGTTGTTAATCCGAAGCTTAAGAAGCTTTACTTTGTAGGGTACAATCCTTTAATATCAGTACACCCTATACACATTATTGAGGTTACACGTGAAACGTTTGAAGAGGATATTAGGTCGGCTCTTGAAGCGCAACACAAGATTTTAGGGGAGGTTAACAATACATTATTAAGCTTAATAGAATTATAAAAAATATGTTTAAATTTTTGTTTGGTGGTGTTTCTTTGAAGAGTTTGGTTATGAAGAGGGTTAATGCTAAGATTGCAGAATACCAGGAGCGTCTTGATGACAATCTTGCAGACATGAAGTATAACAAGAAGAATGCACTTATCGGTCATTGGGAAGAATATCTTTCAAAGCGAAAGCAAACTCTTACTGATTACAAATATAACGAAGAGAAGATTATTGACACTCACGTGACAAACCTTCTCAACAAGATACTTTAATATGGAACTTAAATCAAAATTTGGAAATAGGACATTCATATCAGTGCTGGCTGATGGTAAGTTTCACCAGACTGTTCCAGAAGGAACTGTAAACTCAATCAAAAGAGAGTATGAAGATAAGCAAGGTGGAAAACACTCAAAAGTTGAGTTAGTGTTTGATGAAGCCTCAGGTTATATCTCAAAATTGTCTTTTAATGAGAATGAGTTTGGTAAAAGTCTCAATGTGGAGATTGATGGAGATGGTACAATTAGCTTAAATGTTGAGTCAAACTTTGCCGATGACTTCATGAAGAAGCTTCCAAATGTTGATTTATCACAACCTGTTACTTTGGCTCCATACGCATTTGAAGATGACAATAAGAGAAACCGCCGCGGTATAACTATATACCAAGGAGGACGAAAGATTGAGAGCGCATTCTGGGATTCAGAAAAGAAAGTTGTTAAAGGTGATATTCCACAAGCTGAAGGTGACACGAAAGAGTATGATAAAGATGACTGGAAAATGCACTTTATGCGTGTCAGAAAGTTCTTAGTTTCCAATACCGAAAGGATAGCCGGAAACATGGGGACATTTATAAAGCCCACCACGGCTTCAAGACCAGCAAAGCCAGCTAATACATCACTTGACAACATTGAGTACCCAGAAGAAGAAATAAACCCTGAAGATATTCCATTCTAATGACTAAAAAATTCACAATTAAAAATAAAAAGTTAGTGGAGCAAGAAGTTATTACACTTCAAGATATTCCTTTAAATTCAAAAATATATTGTGAATTGTCAGATGGAAGCAAGTTCGCGCACCTTCATCATTTAGATGGAATGTATAGTTACTGCCCCACTGAAAAGGGTGGGGTGGTACACTTATACAGATTTGTTAATTTAGTAAAGTTTAAGAAAGGTTATAAAATTATATGAAACTAATACTACCAGCAATAATAAACCCACCACGCATAAGAAAAGATGGCTCAGCCTCAATTTCTTTTGATACGAGGGAGTTAAATTCTGAGGAGTTGTTTTCAATAATGGCGCTTCGTAATTCAGAGGGTTGGCTTTGCTTTGCACCTAATGAGGGGGAGCTTGTTGTGCCTGATGATAAAGCTGAAGTTGAAGGAAAAACGCCTAGTGAGAGACTAAGGGCTGTTATGTACGTGTGGTACAAGCAGGAAGTTGAAGCACAGAATTATACTGGATTGTTTGAGAATTTTAAGAATGAAAAGATGGAAAAGATTATTTCAACTATTAAGGAGAAATTGAAATGATTTTCAAATGCCTTAAAAAGCAGCGCGGTCAGATTGGTGTCCCGGCTAAGTACCTTAATCAGTGTAATAACAACAATGAGGACTTAGAGATTATATTTGAAGGGGAATCAATGATTGTTAAGGTTGAGGATTTTAAGACAGCATTCAGGAAGGGTCCCCGTCCAGTTAAAGACAAGTTTGGTGGCAAGGATTACTATATTTATTATATAAATTTCATTAAGCCAATTTTAAATGATGGATCGCTTGCTATAGATATCAGGCTACAACTGCAAAAGAAAATCAGAATGAATTTTTTCATGACAG
>OFRM01000096.1_pt1 | contig 36907 bp, 28 predicted proteins | sample 1543101 | NCBI WGS metagenome assembly OFRM01 (sample SAMN07774223, study PRJEB24372) | wastewater metagenome | isolation source: Exp Tend VB 0WW | collected 2016-02
GCCGCTGAATTCTTCGGCGTGAATGGCTTCCCGATCGTCGTGGTCCCCGAGGTGACGGCGGGCGAGTGGTATCGCCAGTGGGTCACTGGCCAGAAGCCGCTGCGCGGGCCCAAGGCCGCGCTGATGCAGTTCCAGGCCGACGGGCACCCCGAGGGCGTGCCGACCGAATACAGCGCCGGCGGCTGGCTGCGGCCTTTGAACACCCCGCCGCGGCACCGCCGTTCGCTGCCGATCGCGCTGATGCCGGCGGCGGCGAACTCGATCCAGCCGCCGGTCGGTCCCGCGACCACGGCAGGAACCTGGTTCCGCATGTTCGCGCTGCGGCCGCCGCCCCGCCGGCGCGGGCCGAGCCCGAACCTGATGCCCTACGCCGCGTTCGTGCCGCCCTTCATCCCGCCGATCCCGCCGCCGGCGGCCGGTTTCGACCTGGGCTACCGCGGCCTGTCGCAGGGCAGCGACGGCAACACCGCCTACTTCTCGGGGCTCGCCGAGGAGTACCAGCTGAGCCACAACGTCTACAACACGGAGTAGGCCATGGCGGTCTCCGGCACTTTCGCGCAGTCGACGCCAGCGGCCTACAGCCTGGTCGAGCGCGCGTATCTGCGCTGCAAGATGAACCCGGCGGCGCTGTCGGGCGAGGATCTGCTGCGCGCGCGCGAGGAGCTGGACAACCTGCTGCAGCTGTGGAGCGGCAGCCCCGGCATAAACCTGTGGTGCCAGGAGCTCGTCGCGGTCGCGTGCTACCCGAACCAGCCGCGCGTCGAATGCCCTGAAGGCACCTACCGCGTCCCCGAGCCGGTCAATGCGCGCAGCATCTCGCGCGTCACCTACGAGGACGACGTCGCCAGCTCCGCCGGCGGCACGGTCGCCTTCGCCTTCGACGACGACGCCGACACCGTGCTGACCCAGGGCGCGCCGGACGGCAACGTCTCGGTCGCCTTCCCGCAGAGCATGACGATCCAGATCGGCGGCTACCTGCCGGGCGCCACCGGCGAGCTCGACCTGGTGTGGGAGTCCTCGCTCGACGGCATCACCTGGCGCACGGTCTACGCGCCGGGCCCGCGCACCTACACCGACCGCGTCTGGGCGTGGTTCAATTTCGAGAACGTGATCGCCGGCTCGTACTTCCGCGTGCGCGAGCAGGGCGGCGGCACGATCGTGGCGCGCGAGATCGTCTTCGCCTGGAACCCGATCGAGATGCCGGTCGCGGTGATGAACCGCGAGACCTACATGGCGATGCCGAACAAGTTCCAGGAGACCCCGGATCGGCCGGTGCTGTGCTGGATCGACCAGCAGCGGATGACGGTCTTCATCAATTGCTGGCCGGTGACGTCGAATCTCTACATGCACCTGAGCTTCTATCGGGCGCGCTACATCTACAACATCGGCGACCTCACCAACGAGGCCGACCTCCCGCCGCGCTGGCAGCTCGCGATCGTCGAGAACCTGGCCGACAAGCTGGCGACAATCAACCCGGGCAAGGTCGAGGCGCCGCTGCGCCAGGAGATCGCCATGCGCGCGATGTCGAGCCTGCGCGACGCCGGCGACACCGAGATCCCCGATGGGCCGATCGAGATTGACTACAACATCGGCGGCTACACCGGCAGCCGCGGCTTCGGCCGTGGGGGACGCTGATGCCGACCTCGCGCTACGGCAGCGGCAAATACTCGATCGCGATCTGCGACCGATGCCATCTGCAGCGCCCCTACCAGGAGCTGCGGCCCGACCGCGACTTGCCGGGCCTGATGGTGTGCAACCACGGCTGCAACGACCAGCGCGACCCGTACAAGCTGCCGGCGCGCCAGCCGGATCCCGTGGCGCTGCGCCACCCGCGTCCCGACCGGCCGATCGCCTTCTCGCGGCCGTACCTGATGACCGAGGAAGGCCAGGGGCCCTACATCCTGGTGGGCCCTGACGGCGTTTACCTGGGGTACTGAGCGATGCCTTCACTTTCGGATATGACCGTCCCGCTGCCGATCACGGCACTGCCGCAGGCGCCCAGCGTCGACGCGGACGCGCGCATGGTGATCGTGCAGGACGGCCAGACCCAGCAATGCTTCGTGAGCGACGTGCGCGCGGCCTCGACCGGCACCTTCACCCCGACGCTGATCGGCTCGTCGGTCCCCGGCGTGCAGACCTACTCGCGGCAGTCCGGCCTGTGGCGGCGCCAGGGCCCGGCGATCGTCGTCTCCGGCCGCGTCACCCTGACCGCCAAGGACGGCGCCATGGCCGGCAACGCCCTGATCGGCGGCCTGCCGGTGGCGGCGATCAACGACGCGGATCTGCTGCAGGCGATCGTGGTCGGCTACATGGACGGCGTCACCTACCCGGGCGCGGGCACCTGGATCGGCGGCTTCGTGATCGCCAACAGCCAGCTGATCTCGCTGAAGGCCTTCCGCAGCGCCAGCGCCGCGCTGGACATCCCGGTGGGCAACGTCTCCGCGGCGGCCGACATCGCCTTCGCGGCGACCTACCTGGTGGAGTAGCGCCATGGCCGAGACCATGTCCTACACGACGCTGATCGACGATCTCCGCAGCTACCTGGAGCGCGGCGGCGTGCTGGACCCCGACGTCGAGGCGCAGCTCCCGCGCTTCGTCATGCTGTGCGAGCAGAAGATCTCGACGTCGCTGAAGCCCCAGGGCTTCGAGCGGTGGACGATCATCAGCGGCCTGACCGCCGGCACCTACGTGATTCCCAAGCCGGATCGCTGGCACAAGAACATCGCCTGCCTTTACGGCCTGAGCGAGGGTACGTTGCGCACGCCGGTGCTGCTGCGGCAGAAAGAGTTCATCGAGACGGTTTACCCGGATCTTGCGGTGCAGGGGCCGCCGGCGCACTACGCCGATTTTGGCCCGGCGCACTGGCTGTTCGGCCCGGTGATGGACATGCCCTACATCCTCAACATGGGCTACTACGAACGGCTCAACCCGCTCGACGCCGCCAACCAGACCAACTGGCTGACGACCTACGCGCCGCAGCTCTTGCTCTATGGCTCGCTCCTCGAGGCCGCGCCGTACCTGAAGAACGACGAGCGCGTCCCGACCTGGGAGCAGTTCTACGCCAAGGCCGAGAAGGCGCTCATGGGCGAAGACTTCTCGAAGCCCTTCGATCGCATGAACACCACGGAGGGCCGCTGATGCCCACGATGACAGACGTTTTCGGTGGCCCGCAGGTAAACCCGGGCGTCACCGCCTTTCGCGCGATGACGCTGCTGGTCGACCAGACGCTGGTGTGGCCGCTGCAGGACTCGACGGTTCCCGACGTCGTCGCGTCGCTGCTGATCATCACGAGCTCGGCCGCGGGCAAGACGCTGACCATGCCGGCGGCGAACCAGTGGTCGAATGGCCCGATCTGCATCATCGCGAACCTGAGTGCGAACAGCATCGACGTCGACGACGGCGCCGGCGGCCCGCTGGTGACGATCGCGTCTGGCGTCTACCAGTACCTCTACATCAAGGACAACTCGACGGCCGCCGGCGTGTGGGGCAGCTACACCTTCGGCACCGGCACGTCGCAGGCGGACGCGAACGCGCTGGCCGGGCTGGGCCTGGTGGTGCTCCTCAACAAGCTCAACGTCCAGCACCCAGTCGTCACCAAGACCCTGGACTACACGATCCTCGCCAGCGACCGCGCCTCGGTCCTGGTGTGGGCCGGCGGCGCCGGCAACTTCACCTTCGACCCGACGGTCGACGGCATGTTCGTCGGCGTGCGGAATGCCGGCTCGGGCGTGCTCAACATCCCGGTCTCGAGCGGCACGATCAACGGGGCGGCGTCGGTCGCGCTGCAGCCGGGCGAGGCGTGCTTCGTCTTCGGCAATGGCACGAATGCCTTCACCGTCGGCGAGGGGCGGCCGACCACCTTCCCGATCACGCGCATCCTGATCGACGTGGCCGGCACCGGCGACTATACCGAGAGCGCCACCGAGGCCGCGAACCTGATCCAGGAGTTCACCGGCACGCTGACTGGCGCGCGCAACGTCATCGTGCCGACGGCGCCGGGCATCTACTTCGCGACCAACAGCACGACCGGGGCCTTCTCGCTGACCATCAAGACCGCGGCCGGCACCGGCGTGGTGCTGGAGCAGGGCAAGCGCATCATCCTGACCTGCGACGGCACCAACGTGGTCAACTCGACCCCCTGGCTGACGCCGATGGCCGACCTGGCGATGGGCGGCTACAAGTTCCTGAATTGCGCGGCCGCGGCGGCGCTCGACCAGTTCGCCACCCTGGCGCAGGTGCAGAACGCCTCGGCGAACTATGCGGCCGACAGCGGCGCGGCGAACGCCTATGTCGCGGCCTTCACGCCGGCCGTCACGTCCCTGGTCGCCGGCCAGCGGTTCCTGGTGAAGGCGGCAAACGCCAACACCGCGTCGTCGACGGTCAACCCGAACGGCCTGGGCGCGACCGCGATCAAGCGATTCACGCCCTACGGCCTCTACAACCTGGTCGGCGGCGAGATCTGCGCCAGCCAGATGATGGATCTGAGCTACGACGGCACCCAGTTCCAGCTGATGAACCCGGCGCAGAATGGCATCCCGGGCGAGATCATGGCGTTCGGCGGCGCGACGGTCCCGGTCGGCTACGTGCTCGCCTATGGCCAGGCAGTCTCGCGCACCGTGGTCTACGACGCGGTCTTCGCGCGCTACAGCACGACCTGGGGCGTCGGCGACGGATCGACCACCTTCAACCTGCCCGATCTCCGCGGCCGCGCGCTGATCGGCAAGGACGACATGGGCGGCGCGGCGGCGAACCGGGTCACGAATGCGATCTCGGGCATCGCCGCCACCGCGGTCGGCAGCTCGGGCGGCAGCCAGTCCCTGACGGCGCACACGCACACCGGCCCGTCCCATACCCACGACATGGGGAACCACACCCATCTCGTCACCGACCACATCCACAGCCTCGGCAGCGCGCAGAGCGCCGGGCCCACGACGGCAGGCGCGGGCGGAAACTCGGTGGCCATCCAGTCCGGCTCTACCGTCACCGCGGGCATCAGTGGCGGGGCGCCGCAATCCGGCGTGCCGTCGACCAACACCACCAGCGCCAGCGGCACCGGCGCGACGAGCTCGACGGGCAGCGGCGCGTCGGAGAACATGATCCCCTGCGCCGTCGTCCTGTGGTGCATCAAGCTGTGAGCAACACCGCCGTCACGACGACCCCCTTCATCATCCGGGCCAAGCCCGGGGTGCAGCGCGATGGCACGACGGTCGATGCCGACGGCTTCACCGACGGGCAGTGGGTCCGCTTCCAGCGCGGCCGCCCGCAGAAGATGGGCGGCTGGCGCCTGCTCAACGGCGAGCTGACCGGCCCGGTGCGCGCGCAGCAGGTGTCGGCGAAGAACGGGCTAAACTACAACCACCTCTTCTCGCCCAGCACGATCGAGCGGCTGACCTTCAACGCCGGCGGCGCGTCGTCGCCGGTCTCGCGCACGCCCTCGGGCTTCGCGATCAACGTCAACAACCTGGCGCAGTCGGCGATCATGTACGACGCGACGGCATCGTCGGACCAGATCCTGGCGCTGGTGGCACCGAACGTCGTCGTCGACCAGGAGACCGAGACCCCGCTGTACCTGGGCGACCTGACCGGCACTAGCATCCTGACCACGACCGGCGACTCGTCGGCGATCGCCTCGGGCGGCGTCACCGTGATAGGCCCGCACGCGATCCTCTTCGGCAACGCCGGCATCGTGAAATGGTCGGTCCCGAACGAGCCCACCGATTTCACCAGCACGGGCGCGGGCGCCGCGCGCATCACCGGGCTGAAGATCGTGGCGGCGTCCCCGACCCGCGGCGGCGGCCAGCCGGCGGGCCTGTTCTGGTCGCTCAACGCGCTGGTGCGCGGCATCCGCGTCGGCGGCACCACGGTCTTCGACTTCGACACGATCACGGAGAAGAGCTCGATCCTGTCGCCCAACTCGATCGTCGAGAAGGACGGCGTCTTCTACTGGATCGCCATGGATCGCTTCCTGCTCTACAACGGCCGCGTCCAGGAGCTGCCGAACGAGATGAACCGCAACTGGTTCTTCCGCAATCTCAACTTCGACCAGCGCGGCAAGGTGTGGGGCTCGATCATCCCCGCCTACAATCAGCTGATCTGGTTCTACCCGCGTGGCAGCGCCACCGAATGCACGCACTACATCGCGATCGACCTGTCGAATGGCGCGTGGACCGACGGCGAGATGATGCGCAGCTCGGGCTTCTACGCGCAGACCTTCCCCTACCCGCTGATGACCGGACTGGTCCCGAACGCGAACGACAAATACCCGCTCTATCAGCATGAGTATGGCTGGGACGCGATCGAGGCGGCCGGCGTGCCGCTGGCGGTCCCCAGCTTCATCGAGACGAACTGCTTCTCGCCGTTGCTGGGCAACCGCGGCATCAACGAGCCCATGGTCGACCGCTTCAACCGCCTGGACCTGATCGAATACGACATGATCCAGACCGGGGTGATGACGCTGAGCGTCTATAACCGGAAATACCCGCGTTCTGATGACGCCGTGCATACCTTCCAGATCGCGGAGAACCAGGAGCAGCAGAAGATGAGCAAGGAGGCGACCCAGGCGCGCCTTCAGCGTCTTCGCTTTACCTCCAACGTCGTCGGGGGGTATTACGAGTTCGGGGAGCATCTGCTTCACATGGGCATGGGGGACCAGCACCGATGACGACGATCCTGCCGGTGCAGATCTCCGCCCTGGCCTGGTTCGCCGAGCTTTCGCGCGACTGGCCCAACGAGAACATCCCGGGGCTCTATCACGAGACGGAGTGGCGCGACGTCGCCGCCCGAATCGTCGAGCTGCCGACCTTCCAGGCCAAGGGGGCGCCCAGTCCCGACGCCTTTGCCGACTGGAGCTCCTGGGCTACCCGCTTCGTAGAGGTGGTGGATGCAACGGTCTAACAGCGTGATCGACCAGGTGACGGCCGAGCCCGACCCGACAATGTCGGTGCGGCCGCCCGTGCTGGTGCCGCCGAGCTCGGCCGCCTACCTGACCCCGGGGCTGGCGAACTACGTCGACGGCACGCTGGCGGGGCGGCAGGCCTTCATGGCGATGCACGCCAAGCCCGGCCGCGTGCGCGGGCCCGGCGGACCCACCGACGACGCGGTGCCGGCGATGCTGAGCCACGGCGAATACACCGTCCCGACCGAGGTCGTCGACGAGCTGGGCGACGGCGACAATGACGCAGGCGCTGATCTTCTCGACAGCGCCGTTTCCGAAATCACCGGCATGTCGCCGGTCGGCTCGAAGGAGGGCTGAGCCATGGGCTTCCTGACGGATCTGTTCGGCGGCAAGAAGGACGCGAAGCCGGTCACCACCAACACGCAGCAGTCCTCGCAGACCACCACCGACGTCGCCGGCTGGCAGATGCCGCTGTTCCAGCAGCTGATCGACGCCGGCGTCGACGTCGGCAGCTCGGAGTTCCAGAAGTACCTGGGCCCGATCGCCGCCGAGTTCGACCCCGACACCAAGGCGGCCTGGGACACGATCCGCGGGCTGCAGGGTGACTATGAGCCCGGCATCGGCGCCGCGCGCGAGTCGGCGATCGCCGGCGCCGCGGGCTTCGACCCGGCGGAGTTCGGCCAGTACCAGAGCGCCATGACCGGCGGGGTGCTGGACGAGATCGCCCGGCGCGGCACCCGCAACCTGACCGAGAGCGTGCTTCCCGGGATCCAGGACGACTTCATCTCCGCCGGCCAGCTGGGCTCGACGCGCCAGCGCGACATCACGGCGCAGACGCTGGAGCGCGCCAACGAGTCGATCCTTGGCGAGCAGGCCAAGGTGATGGAGAACGCGCAGAAGACGGCGATGGACGCCTACCAGACCGGCCGCGCGCAGCGCCAGTCGGGCGCGTCGGTGCTGGCCAACGTCGAGGGCACGGCGCTGGACACCGGGCTGAAGGCGGCCGCGGGCCAGTCGGGCGTCGGCGCGCAGCAGATGCAGCGCGACCAGGCGCTGATCAACGACGAGCGCACGCAGTTCCAGGCCGGCGAAGACTACAAATACAAGGTGCTGGGCGCCTTGTCGGGCGCCGGCTCGGCACTGCCGCGCGTCGGCACGTCGAGCACGGAGTCGACCGGGAACACCGTGCAGTCGGGGATGCAGTACGAATCGCCGGGGATCCTGTCGCAGCTCGCCGGCATCGGCCTGGGCGTCGGCGGCCTGATGATGGGCGGCCCGGCCGGCGGCGCGGCGGGTGCGGCGCTGGGCTCCGCGTTCAACCCCATGCCGCTGAATGCATCGAGCCTCGGCATCGGCAGCATGTTCGCCCGCGGCGGCCGCGCGCGCCTGCCGGGAACCGGCCGCGAGCGACTGGGCGGAATCATCGCGGCGCTGGCGCGCGGCGGTCGCGTGCGAGGGACGGCGCCAGTGATGCGCGCCGTAGCGGGAGCGTGATGCATGTCCAACCTCTCCTCCTTGCTGGAGCGGCTTTCCGACCCGTCGATGTGGCAGCGACGCGGGGCGTACCAGCCCCGTAGCGTCCTGTCGGCGTCGGCGCTCGGCATCCCCGACCCGCCGCGCGTCACCTTCGACGAGCGCGAGGACTCGATCGGCGCCGGCATGGTGCCCACGCAGTCCTCGGTCGCGGCCGCGAGCGGCAGCGATACCCCGTCGGAAGGCATCCGGTCGCGGCCGACCCAGCGGTTCGCCAGGCCGCCCGCGGCGAAGCAGACCGTCCTGCCGCCGATCGCCAACGACGACGACGAGGCGCTGTCGCCGACCGGGCCCAGCGCCGCGAACGCGATGAAGGCGCTGCAGCAGCAGAGCGCCATCAGCGAGATCGCACCCGACATCGAAGAGAAGCCGCGGCGCTCGAGCCTGGCCGACGGGCCGATCGCGCAGATGCTGAAGGGCGAGACCGACGACCGCGACATGGGGCTGGCCCTGTCGAAGGCCGGCTTCGCGATGGCCGCGTCCAACAAGCCGTTCCTGGGGGCGCTGGGCGAAGGCGGCTCCGCTGGTGTCAGCGCGCTGATGCAGGCGCGCAACGCGGCCAAGGCGCGCCAGGCGCAGGCGGTCGGCTTCGTGCTGCAGCAGGACCGGCAGGCCGAACAGGAGCGCAGCGCGCGGGTCAACGAGGCCGAGCGCGCGCGCCACGCGCGGGCGACGGAAGAGCTCTCGAAGGGCAACCTCGAGCTCGCCCAGGGGAAGTATGCCTGGGAGCAGAAGAAGTACGACGAGGGCAAGGGCGACGCGAAGGCGCTGATCCTGGCGCGCATCGCCGCGCAGAACGCGCACTCGGCGTACACCCAGATGCTGGCGAAGAAGGCCATGCGCCCGACGCTGAGCCAGGACGACGAAGGCAACCTGATCGGCGTGGACCTCGACAACCTGAGCGCCGACCGGATCCTCGACGCCGACGGCAACCCGGTGAAGCTGGGCGCGAAGCCGGGCGCCAAGCGCGCGCCGACGAAGGCGCAGCTCACGGTCCAGTACCTGGAGGACGCGGGTAAGTCCAAGGAAGAGATCGCCGATATCCTGTCGGGCAAGAAGCAGCCGACGGCGAAGGACATCGAGACGCTGGTCGAGAAGCGCATCGGCCACCAGGTCATGCCCGGCGTGACGCCCCAGAAGCAGATCGACGAGATGCGGGCGGCCGCGCGCCGGGAGATCGAGGGACACTTCGCGCCGGAGAAGCCAGCGGCAGGAGCTGCTGCAGCGCCAGCGCCTGGCGGCGCCGCGAAGCCCGCGACGAAGAAGGAGTTCGACGAACTGCCGAAGGGCGCGCTCTACGTGAACCCGGCGGACGGCAAGACCTACCGAAAGAACTGAGCCATGGCCGACGGTCTGGATTTTTCCTCGGGCGGCACGCCGGTCGAGCTGCCCGACTTCAGCGGCGGCGGCACCCGCGTCGACGGGCCCGACTTCGCCGCCGGCGGCACTCCTGTCGACACAGGCGGCGACCAGCGCGGGATCATGCAGCAGGCTTATCGTGGGTTCCTCGGCGGACTTGCCAAAGAGAACCCTGCCATGCTTGGCGCCTTCATGGAGGCGGTGCGCCGCAAGACCGGGCTGGGCAGCGAGACCGTCGAGCAGTGGTTGAAGCCGACGAGCGAAGCCGAGCAGACCTACAAGCCCGCGATCGACGAACCGTTCCAGGGTGGCGTCGGTGACTTTTTCGAGTGGCTGTCCTACCAGGTCGGCGGGGGCGCGGCCTCGACCGTCCCGCCCCTGGTCGGCGGCGTCGCGGGCGCGGTCGGCGGCGCCGCGATCGCGGGACCAGCCGGCGCGGGCGTCGGCGCGGTCGGCGGCGCGCTGCTGCCCAGCTACGTGCTCAACACCGGCGACACTTTCCGCCAGCTCACCGACGAGAAGGTCGACCCCGACACCGCGGCCGGCTGGGCGCTGGCGCTGGGCGCCCCGCTGTCAGGCCTGGATCTGATCGGATTGAGCAAAGTCACGGGCGTCGGCCAGGGAGTGGTCAAGCGCGAGATCATGAAGGCGATCGCCCACCGGCTGAAGGAGGGCACGCTCGGCGAGGCGACGACCGAAGCCGCGCAGCAGATCCTGCAGGAATCGGCCGCGGCCTACCTGACCGGCAACCCCAACCTCGGCGACCGCGCCAAGAATGTCGGCCTGGCCGCGCTGGTCGGCGGCGCCACCGGCGGCGTCATGGGCGGCGGCATCGAGGCGGGGAGCCAGGGGGCTCGAGCTGTACGGAGAATTCGTACACCTGCCGGGGAGCCAGTAGAAACGGCCCCCGACACCAATGGTACCGCTGCGGCACAGGGACTTCCTGACACCATCGCCCCGGAACCGGCGCCCGTGAAACAATCGTCGGTGCCCAGCGGCGCGCGGGTGCAGATCCAGCCCGAGGGCTGGGACGCTCCGGTCGCCGGCAAGGTGGTCGACATCTACGACCAGGACGGCGAGGTCGGGATCCGGGTGGTCGACGCCGAGGGGCGCCCGATCTACGACGGCCCGCTGGCGGACGCGAATGCTGTTGCGGCCATCCGCGCCGACGTGGCAAACACGCCAGATGTCGCGGCGCCGGTCGAAGAAACTACTACCCCTGGGGCTGAAGGCCTGTCCGCGGTGCGGCCGGGAAAGCAAGCGGCACGACCTGGTGTGCCGGCCCTGCCGGACGCGGGCGCGCAACCCGGAGCTGCAGCGCCGGCTCAACCGGATGCTGGCGGATCTACGGGCCTCGCGGGGATCGGCGCCGGCATAGCTGGCGGCATCCGCGACGGCGCGATCGACTCGATCTGGCAGTCGACCCAGACCGGCAAGTGGGCCATCGCCCCCGAGAAGGCCGGTTATTTCGAGCAGACCGTCGACCGCCTCAACAAGGCTGGCGCCATCAAGTCCCGCGACGACGTCGCCCGGCTCTACGACGCCGGCATCGACAGCCGGGAGAAGGCACAGGCCGCCGTGGCGTCGTTCCAGGGCGGCACCGCGGTGGCGCCGACCCCGGCCCAGAAGGAAGCCGGGAACTACGCCAAGCGCAAAATCAAGGACTTCCCGGGCCTGCCGATCTCGATCGAGACCGAGCAGGGGCAGCAGCGCACAGGCACCGACGCCAAGGGCAAGCCCTGGTCCGTGACCATGCCGGCGCCCTATGGCTACATCCTGGGCACCGAGGGCGCCGACGGCGACCACTTCGACGTCTACGTGGGCCCGAACCCCGAGGCGCCGATGGCCTACGTCATCGACCAGGTGGACGCCGACACGGGCAAGTTTGACGAGCATAAAGCCCTGATCGGCTTCGACAATCTGGGCACGGCCGTCGCCACCTACGAGCGCGGGTTCTCGGACGGCAAGGGGGCACAGCGCCTGGGCGCCATCACCCCCATGCCGATGGACGCCTTCAAGGCCTGGGTCAAGAACGGCAAGACGCGCCAGCCGCTGGCCCCGCAGAGGCGCCCAGGATCGCCCCAGGTGAGCGCGGCGCCGGCGGCTACCCCAGAGGGGGCGGCCCAGCCAGCGGCGATCCAGCCCCCCCAAACCGGGCCGTCCAGGGACCAGATCTACGACCTGGTCGCCCTGGGGTACGACCGGACGGCGATCGAGGCGATGTCGTCGGAACAGATCCAGGACGTCGTGAGCGCGGGTAAGCGGGCCTCATCCCCCGCCCCTGCCGGCGCTCCGGCGGCCGCGGCGCCCCAGGAGGGTGCGGCGTCGCGGCAGGCGGCCCCGGGCGGGAAACCTGCGCCCGCCCGGGGTTCGCCGACCGAGGTGGTCGACTCGGTCAGCACCGTCTTCCCCGACGAGTCGCACCGGGAGCTCTACCGCCTGGGCCGCGACCTGGTCGGCCGCACCCCTACCGCAGCGCAGCGAAAGACGGCCGAGAGGATCCGCCGCGACCTGGCGCCCTGGGTGATGCGGGATCCCGAGGCCGGCATCGACTGGCGCACGGTCGACGACGTCTTCGCCGCGGCCCGCGACATGGTCGACGACGTGCGCAACGCAGTGACCCAGGCCAAGGCGAAGGGGCGCCGCGACGCGACGATCGAGCCCTACGTCGACCCCGAGGTGGCCGTCGAATACTGGCGGTCGCGGCAGGAATCGGCCGCGCCCGAGCCGACGCCGGCCAAGGGGCGCAAGGCGGAGGCCGCCGAACCGCAGGGACCGACCCCGCACTACGCCGGCTACGGCACGCCGAAGCAGCAGGAATCCATACTCCAGCGCGCGCGCAAGCGGTTCCCGCGGCTGAAGGGCGACCTCGCCGTGCGCAAGGTCGACGGGCGCGCGGCGCTGGTGCTGAAGGGCGGCACGGCCGAGGACAACGCCAAGATCGCCAAGGCGGTCGACCAGGAGACCCAGAGCGCCATCCGCCGGTCGGAAGCCGCCCGCGCGCGCAAGCGCAAGCCGCCGCAGAAGGACTACGGCCTGCTTGGGATCATCGCCCGCGAGGGTGGCATCGTCGACACCGGCGGCGAGCTGAAGGGCATGGACCTGGGGCGCTGGCACGTCGGCAAGACCGGGATGCCGAAGCTGGTCCGGTCGCCCGCTTCGGTCGGGCAGCAGAGCCTGGTCGGCGGCAAGGGCGAGCGGGTGCGCGACGCGGACTACTGGGGCGAGAAGCTGGAAGAGATGGGCTACCTGCCGCCGCAGCCCGAGGGCGTGGCCTACGACCGCGCCAAGGCGGCGCTGGCGCTGATCTCGCGCGCCGCGGCCGACCCCGATTTCAACATGCGGCCCGGGGCGTTCGGCACCGATCCGCTGGAGGACGACCAGGACGCGATCGACCGGAACCGCGACGAGATGGAGGCCATGGCCGGGCAGCTGGGCGTGGACGCCGAGGGCCTGGACGACGCCCAGCTCGCGGCGGCCCTTGCATCCGCCGTCGAAGCGGCCGAAAATCCCGACGTCGAGATGATCGACCGGATCGACGACGCGATCGACACCCTCACCATCGACATCCCGGGGTTTGAGAGCAATGCGCGGATCGACGAGGCGGCAGCTGCAGCGGACGAGGAAATTGCAGAAGGCGGCGGAGGACCAGTCGCTGCCGGCGCCGATCCGCGCGAAGGCCAAGAACTTGGGCGCGGCGTCGCAGAGCCTGGCGAACGCGCGCGCTCGATCGACAAAATTGACGCCGGCGACCAGCGCGTCATCCCCGGCGCCGAGCGCATCTCCGACAAAGACTTCGCCGAACGCCAGGGCCAAGGGCGCCTAAAGGGCAAGAAGCCGCAGCAGGCGGCCGACGACGGGCTCTTCGACACAGGCGCGCGCAATCAAACAGACCTGATGGATCTGGTCACCAAGGACCAGCGCCCGCTCACGCCGACGGCCGAGAAGGCGATGCCGAAGATCGCCACGGATCTCGACGCGCTGGGCAAGCGCATGTTCGGCGAGAACTTCTCGATCGCCGTGGCGCCCGACCGCGAGATGCTGGGCGGCGCGCTTGGCCGCATGGTGCAGATGGACGGCGGACTGCCGCTGGTGCTGATCGCCATGCGCGGCGCCGGGCAGCCGTCGATGATGAACACGCTTGGCCACGAGGGCATCCACTACCTGCGCGCGGTCGGCGCGATCGACGACAAGGCGTGGGCCCAGCTCGAGAAGCAGGCCGCGACCTGGCGCGAGACCTACGACATCGACGGCCGCTATCCCGAGCTCGACATCGCCGCGCGCAACGAAGAGGCGATCGCCGAGGCCTTTGGCGACTATCTCGGCGGCACGCGCTTTGACGAGCGCACCAACGGCATCCTGGCGAAGCTGAAGGAGTTCCTGCAGCGCGCATGGAAGGCAATCAGCGGCCGCGGCATCCAGTCGATCGACGACCTCTTCAGCCAGATCGAGCAGGGCCAGCTCGCCGCCCGCGCCGATGCGGCTGCGCTGGAGCTGACCGAGAGCGAGACCCTGGCGCTGGAGCAGGCGGCGTACCACGGCACCCCGCACGACTTCGAGACATTCTCGCTGGACAAGATCGGCACCGGCGAGGGCGCGCAGGTATACGGCTGGGGGCTCTACTTCGCCGGCAAGAAGTCGATCGCTGAGTGGTATCGCAAAACGCTGAGCAGCAAGGGAAAGACGCGGCAGCTACGCACGCCGGACGGCAGCCTAGTGCCAGAGTTCGACTTCAGCGCCATCGGGAAATGGGCGAAGCAGAAGGGCCACGGCGACGACATGGTGGGGGCGTTGGCCGCCGAGATGGGCAACGGCTTCACGATCGAACAGATCCGCGACGACGCCCGGGAACAGGCCCGCAAGTATCCCAACACAGACCATGCCGACGAGATGACCAGCATGGCCGACATGATCGACGGGATGATCAAGGACGGGTGGAGGACCGTAGAGGAGAAATCGCGCGGCCGCCTCTACCACGTCGATCTCGCGCCGGCCGACGAGGAATACCTGGACCTCGACGCCCCGCTGGCGCAGCAGAGCGAGAAGGTCAAGGAGGCCCTGGCCAAGATCCCCCAGCGCGTTTGGGATGCCATCGAAGAGATGATGGACAACCGCGGCATGGCGATCATGGAGCCGAACGACGACACCTACACCGGCAACGAGCTGCGCCAGGCGCTCACCCGCTTCGCCTCGGAAGACGCCCTGTTCGATGATCCGAAGGATCCGATGGGCGACAATCCCGCGATGCACGTCTCGAATTTCCTGCGCCACCTTGGCATCCCGGGCAACCGCTACCACGACGCCAGCAGCCGAACCAACGCCAACATCAAGCAATCGCTGATCAACTCGAAGCAGGTGGGGATCATTATTGCCGAGCAGCGCGTCGAAGAGCTGCGCGCCGACATCCAGAAGCAGATCGAGCTCGGCGGCAAAGCGACGGAGCGCGCGGAAGCGCGCCTGGGCACGGCGGAGTTCAAGCTGAGCGAGCTGCGCCGCGAGCTGCAGGAGTTCATCAACGAGAAGCCGACCTACAACTACGTGCTCTTCGACGACAGCCTAGTGCAGATCGTCGCGAAGGAGCAGCGCCAGCGCCGCCAGATGGACAACGCGATTGTCCAGGCGGCGCAGGGCGAGAAGGGGCTGGCGAAGATCGTCCGCCCCGTGCAGGACTTCATGGCCGACCTGTGGAAGGGCACGAAGATCCAGCCGGGCGAGAAGATCACGATCCAGCAGCAGCCCGGCAACCAGGACATGAACGTGTTCCAGCATTGGTTCTTCACCGCGCTGGATGCGACCAAGGGCTTCGCCAAGGACCGCGCCATCGTGCAGCGGCACATGGACCTGGAGCAGGCGGGGCAGGCTTGGGCCGAGCGCCTGAATGCCGAGCGTGCCAGGATCTACCAGCAGATGGAGAAGGAGAACGGCAAGGCATCGGTCGAGCGCGTCGAGACCGTGCTGTGGGACGGCGAGGTGAACCAGAAGGTCTTCACCCCGGCCGAGCTCGCCGCCGGCGGTCTGACCCCCAGCGAGGCCGGCTACTACCAGCGGATCCGCAAGCTGTGGGAGAAGGAAGGGCGCCTCCTCGACCAGCACGAGCGCCAGATGATGCCGGCCGTGCGCGCCGAGCGCGAGGCGGCGCGGCGCAAGATGGTCGACCTGACCGAGCGCCACGGCGACGTCACCGGCCGCGACCTGGCCGCGATGCTCAACCGGCGCCAGTACCTGAAGGACAAGATCCGCCGCGGCGAAGGCGACCCGGCGACGATGAACGCCGAGCTGACCCAGATCGACGACCGCATCGACGGCATCCAGTTCTACGACCCGCAGCACGCGGCCGAGTTCAAGGACCAGCTCGCGAGCTACGTGCGCGCCAACGCGCGCCTGCTGAAGGGCATGGTCCGCACCCGCCAGGGCTACATGGCGCATCGCTTCATCGGATCGTGGCGCCTGTTCCAGGAAACCGGCGTGGACGCGCAGGGCCAGCCGATCCTGCAGGAGATCACCAGCGACGACGGGTTCTACGATACCCAGTCCGACGCGCTGAAGGCCGCGCGCAACTTCCTGAAGACCGCGCCGGCGGCGAAGCTGACCATCGAGCCGAAGATGATCAAGTGGCCCGAGAGCATGGTCGGCACCGAGCTGAGCTACATGGACTACGGGCGCATGGTGTCGCGACTCGAGAAGACGCTGGCGATGCCCGACGAGATGGTGCGCGAGATGCTGCAGGGCATCGCCCGCGTGCCCAACGCGCGCCGCTGGGCCGGCTTCAAGCAGCGCCGCGTCGAGTTCACCGACCCGGTCACTGGCGAGAAGCAGCCCTACAACGGCTGGCTGAAGGACACCAACCGGGCGCTGGCGCTGCACACCAACTCGATCGTGCGCTACATCGTCACCGACAAGATGAAGCACGACGTCGTGAAGCACCTGGAGCGCGAACGCATGTCACCGGCGCGCGGCCAGTCGCCGGCGTTCCCGACGCGGCAGAAGTTCTGGGAAGGCTACCTGCGCGACATCCTGGGGCGGAAGCAGCCGATCGAGCGCGAGATCGACGCACTGCTCGACAAGCCCTGGCTGACCCCGGCGCGCGGCGCGATCGCGACCGGCACGCTGGCCGGCGTAGCGATGGGCAGCCTGTCGGGCAACCCCTACCTGGGCGTGGCGTTCGGCGGCTACATCGGCCGCCAGATCTACATGGCGCTGGAGAAGGGGCGCGACTTCAAGACCAGGGCGCTGACCGCGAAGCTGGGCGAGCACGTCGCCATGGCGAAGCTGGGCGGCTTCACCAATATCGCCTCGGCGCTGGTGAACCTGGGGCAGAACGTCAACACCTACGCGGTCCTGGGCGGCAAGTATTGGGCCAAGGGCACCAACCGGGCGGCGAACGCGGCGCCCACGCGCCTGTCCGAGATCATCAACACCACCACCTACGCCGTCAACGCGACCTACAACTGGAAAGAGGTCGGGTTGACGGACGGGCCGGTCGATCACCAGATCGCCGCGAGCATGAGCACGTGGCGCAATGAACAGTTCGGCATCTACCGCAACAAGCCGAACGAGTGGGACGGCTCGGTCAAACTGGCGTTCCTCGAAACCGACCAGACCCACAAGACCAACATCATGAGCTTCGCCACTGCGCCGTCCGACCCGGTGGCCAGCGAGCACCGCACCAACTACAGCTCGGTGGCGCAGGTTGACTACGTGCGCATCGCCATCGTCGGCATGGACGAGTTCGGCAAAATCCACGGCACCGTCTATCCGAAGTGCCAGTGGAACGGCGATGCCATCGCCCGCCAGCTCGCCCGCACCGAGCCGGTGAAAATCCCGATGACCTGGAAGGCGTTCCCCGATGAGGACATGGCCGACTCCACCACGGGTATGCCGATCTTGGCATACGACCTCGACCAGTACTAGATCGTGGCGCCGGATTTGAGCATAACGGCGGGGTGGTCGCAGCGCCCCGCCGCAGGGGGATAGCGAACGATGGCGAGCAAGGGGAAAGCAAAGCCGGAGCCCGCGGCAGAGGCGAACGCGCCGCTGTTGCGGGTGTTCGACGCGGAGGGTGAGACGATCACCCTGCTGGGCGGCCAGCAGTTTCACCTGGCCCGACTGCGGGCGCGGGGGACACTGGCCGTCCGCGACTGGCTGACGCAGCACTACCCGGAGGCGGCACTGGCGGACGCTCCCACGATCGGCGGGATGTTCGTGGAAGGGGCGCTGATCACCGGCAACTTCTTTCCGATCAGCGACCTGTTGCGCCACATCGTCGCGGAGCCATTGCCCGAGCGGGATGGGCCGGGCCTCGACTCCGAGCCGGCCGAAATGCAGGCGGCGATCGACCTGTGGTTTGAAACCACCAGCGGGCTCGGCTTCCTCAACGATATCCTAAAAAAATCGGCAGCCCGGACCAGCCATGGTCTACGCCTGGGCGCGGACCTGCTGATCAGCCGGGCGACCGAGGGGATGGACGCGGCGATCGCGGCCACCGTCAACGAACTGCTGACGCCCACGAGCGCGCCCGCTGGTTCGGCCGGCGGCTGAGCTTCATCGACGGGCTGTTGCTTGACCTGGCCGGGCCGCCTTTCGCGATCAACCCCGGCAGCGCCCTGGATGACTGGACCCTGCCGGAGCTGCTGGTGCTGTGGATTCGCACCCGTGAGTGGGAGCGGCACCGGCAGGCGGAGCGGCTGGAATCGCTGGGGTATCTTGTCTCTGCGCTCGGCTTGACCACCCGCTTTAGCAAAGAACAGGCGGACGCGATGGACGCGCTCAAGAACATGCTGCACAGCCTGACCGACGCGACCGAGCAACTGCGCCGGCCGGAGGGCATGGGCCGCAAGCGGATCGAACTGACCGAGGCGCAGCGGGCGTTTTACCGCGGCTATTCGATCGCGGAGGAGACAACGGCGGCGGACTAAACGGTGCCGCCGCGCGACGGAGCAACCCTGATCCGGGTTGACTGGTGTGCTAAGGGGCTTTCGCGTGGCAGGCAACACCGCGATCCAGGTGCTCAAGCTGATCGGCCAGGCCGACATGACCGGCCTGACCGGCGGCACGATCGGCGCGCTGGATCAGGTCGAGCAGAAATCTGGCAAGGCCGGCGGTGCGATCTCCAAGCTGGGCACGATCGCCACGGCCGCCGCCGCTGGTGGCGTGCTGGCGCTGGCCGGCGGGTTCGCCGCCTCTGTCAGCAAGGCCGCCGACTTCGAGCAGAGCTTGGCAAATGTCAGCTCGGTCACAGGCGCGACCAAGGACGAACTGGCGGCGTTGCGGCAGGAGGCGCTGAACGTCGGCCGCGATACCTCCAAGAGCGCGTCCGAGTCGGTGACCGCCTTCGGTGAGCTGCTCAAGAGCGGCATGTCCGTCCAGGATGTGATCGGCGGCGCGGGCCCTAATCTGACATCATGTGCTTGTGGATTTTTACTTAGAAAATCGGCCAGCGCTTTGGCTGCATCGGCTTTGCTGGATGCTTGCGCAACTGTCAAAATTGCCAATTGTGAATCAGGCTTGCGCTGTAAAACCCATTGCGCTTCTTGCAGCGCGCGCGGATTGTCGTTATTGGCAATAGCTCCTTGCGCCAGTGCCAGGTGTGCTTCTGGCTGCTCCTGATAAGCGGCGAGCAGGCTTTCTAATGCATTGAATGCTTGTTGTTTATCACGCCCCCGCGCTAATAATCGCTGAGCCTGCAACATCAGCGCGGCATATTGTTGTGGCTCCGCTTTTTTGAGTCGCTCAGTATAGACCGCCAGAATTTCTGGCAGATTATTGCTGACCGCCATAAAGCCCAAATAATATTGGGTCGCTTCGAGTGAGTCTGGCGCTAATTCGCGCCATAAGCGTATCGCCGATAAGGCTTCGTTGGGACGCCGTACCGAAAGCGCAATTTCGGTTGCGCGCCGCGCTAAACGCGGGTCTCTGGTTTGCTGGGCAACCCCCAGAATGGTGACGTACGCCGCTTCCCAGTTGCCGCGCTGAAAGGCAATTTCTGAAGTGAGCAATTTGTAGAGAATTTCGTCCGTGAGCGCGTTCGCAGGTAGATTTTCAGTGTCTTCTTTCTGCTGACTGCCACTTTCTTTGACGGGTATCTCAGCGGCTAATTCTGCTTTAGTAGCAGCATGTTCCTGAATGATTTCTTCGGGTGAGTGCTGGGCAAAATTGGGTGTCGTGGCGCAGCCGCCCAGTGCTGCTGCTAATGCGCAAAAACTGACGCTCAATGGCAACGCGTGGCGCATGGTTCCCCTTGCCCGGGTCGATTTTTGATGCGGGCTGGTAACGACGCCAGGCATGAACTTGGATACAATAGAGGCGAAAAAATTGTTCAAAACGTCATCCCAAAAATTGGACAAAAAAACTGCAAAAAATACAAATCAAGCAGGAAATCAGCTAAAAATTATTTATTAAGTCCCATTTGTAAACAGTGATCAATGTTGACAAGTGAGAGCCTTCAGTGAGTGATTTTACGCTGAAGCTTTGCAAGCGTGTCTATCGGTCATGGTTTTGAAGCACCTACCCCTCAAACTAAGCGAAATTTTATGCCAGAACTACCCGAAGTAGAAGTTACCAGACTAGGCGTTGCGCCCCATCTGGAAGGGCGCGTTGTCACCCAAGTTATCATGCGGCGCAGCGGTTTGCGCTGGCCTTTCCCTGACAATCTGGCCGAGCTGCTTGTTGGTGAGAAAATCATTTCCACCGGACGGCGCGGCAAGTATTTGTTACTACATTTTGCGAACGGTAGCCTTTTGATTCATCTCGGCATGTCTGGTCATTTGCGTATCGTGCCGACTGGCACAGCAGCGCAAAAGCATGATCATTTTGACTTGGCAGTGGGCGCGCAGATGTTACGGATGCATGATCCGCGCCGTTTTGGCGCAGTTGTTTGGCACGATCATGCAGATGGCGATCTGGCGCAGCATGTCTTGTTAAGAGGTTTAGGGGTAGAGCCACTGGAGGATGCATTCTCAGGAGATTACTTGTACCGGCACACGCGCCATCGGAGTGCGCCAGTCAAGCAAATGTTGCTGGCGGGTGATGTGGTGGTTGGTGTTGGCAATATTTATTGCTCAGAAAGCCTGTTCAAGGCCGGGATTCATCCAAAAACCGCAGCAAATCGGATTAGCCTTGCGCGCTATCAAAAACTGGCTGCGGCGATCAAGGAAATTTTAGCATCGTCGATCGTGCTGGGCGGCAGCAGCTTGCGTGATTATGTCGGTGCGAAAGGGCAAACCGGGTATTTTCAGCAAAGTTTTTTTGTGTATGATCGGGCTGATTTACCCTGCAGGTTGTGTGAAAACCCCATTCGGCAGATCAAACAGGGGCAACGTAGTAGCTTTTTCTGTGTCAATTGCCAAAAATAGGTGAGAATGTTAGATTCAAGCAAGGTTTTTGGCGCATTTCATAAATCATGAAATTGCTAGAAAACTGCCAGCCAGTTAAAAAAAGTGGAAATTTGAATACGGCAAATGACACCGACAAATGACACCTTTATCGAGGGTAATATGAGTAATCTGGTGCAGAAATTTCAAGAGTACAGCGATTGGCGCAAAGGCGTGCTATCGGCTCTTGAACAGTATCGTAAGTGGATGCATGGCTCCGATTTGGCCGATATCTCGATTGATCAGCGTCTGCTCAGATTGTCGGAACGCTTAATCGACGACAAACTGACGATTGCTTTTGTCGCCGAATTTTCACGTGGTAAATCTGAATTAATCAACGCCATTTTCTTTGCTGATTATGGGCAAAGGATTCTGCCTTCGTCTGCTGGCCGCACCACCATGTGCCCAACCGAACTGCTTTACGATGAAACCATTCCCCCCTGTATTCGCTTGCTGCCCATCGAAACCCGCAGCGAAACACAATCGACGGTGGACTATAAAGGTCAGCACAATGTCTGGACAGTGTTGCCGCTCGATATTCGTTCTGGCGAAGGCATGTTAGACGCGTTTCGTCAGGTCAGCATGACTAAAAAAGTCAGCAAGGAGCTGGCTAAATCCTATGGTCTGTTCGATGAAAATGACCCAGATGCGGCGTTGGAAGTCGATGACGATGGCTTGGTTGAAATTTCGCAATGGCGGCACGCGATTGTGAATTTTCCGCACCCTTTGTTAAAGCAAGGTTTGATCATTGTCGATACGCCGGGCTTGAATGCGATTGGTACTGAGCCAGAATTGACCTTAAACCTGATTCCAAATGCGCACGCCGTCTTGTTCATTTTGGCAGCCGATACCGGCGTTACCAAGAGTGATATTGATGTCTGGCGCAACCACATCGGTGGCGGCCCCGGGCGCATGGTGGTGCTGAATAAAATCGATAGCATGTGGGATGAATTGCGTACCCCGCAAGAAGTAGAAAGACAGATCAATACACAAATCGATAGCGTAGCGCACATGCTGGCCTTGGAAGCGAAACAGGTATTCCCGGTTTCTGCGCAAAAAGGTTTGGTGGCGAAAATCAATCGTGATACCAATTTACTGGCCAAGAGCCGTTTGCCACGTCTTGAATATGCCTTGTCGAATGAATTGATCCCCTCCAAGCAGCAGATTATTCGCGCCCAATTGCGCAAAGACATCCAGGAAATCGCGGCGGCGCAAAATGCTGTCATGGCGGCGCGCAGCCGCAGCGTGGTTGAGCAAATGATGGAACTGAAAAGCTTGCGCGGCAAGAATCAGAATGTAATTGAACACATGATGAAACGCATCGAAGTTGAAAAACGGGAATTCGATCAAAGCCTAATCAAGATGCAGGGCACGCGCTCGGTGTTTACCCGTTTATCGACCGAAGTGTACACTAGTCTCGGCATGGATATTTTGCGCGAAGAGATTAGTAAAACCCGTGAGGCGATGGAAAAAAGCCGCTTCTCTGCGGGCTTGAAAGACGCCGTGCGACAGTTCTTTGTGCGGGTCAAAGCTAACTTACTCACCTCGAATAAAAAGACTGACGAAATTCTGGAAATGATGTCCATCATGTACAGAAAATTTTCGACCGAGCATGGTTTGGCGTTGACCACACCGATGTCGTTTTCACTAAATAAATATATCGCCGAAATCTCGGCAATCGAAGCGGTGTTTCAAAAGCAATTCAGCACAATTTCTTTGCTGACGACAGGTGAAACGGTCTTGATACAGAAATTTTTTGACTCGATTGCAGCGCGTGTGAAACAGTGTTTTTTACAAGCAAACAAGGATGTCGAAGCTTGGCAAAAAGTGGTGATGGCGCCGTTGGAAGGGCAAATCCGCGAACATAAGAATCAACTCAAAAATCGCATGCAATCGGTGCAGAGAATTCATACTGCGACCGATAGCCTGGAAGAAAAAATCATCAGCTTTGATCAAATTCAAGCACAGGTGGATGCGCAGAAAGCGAGCCTACAACACTTGGAAGCCAGATTAATGGATGCTTTGATGGTGGAGCTGGATTTTCGCGAGGTCGCTTGAGTTCGGCTAACTTAATCTCTACCTGCAATTTAAAATAGCCGCACCCTGATGCGGCTATTTTTTTGTAATACCGTTTATAGGTTTATGGATACATCGCTTTCAAATTAAATGACTTTGCATGACGTTGAATAAAATAGAATGAAATCTGGCCGTATTAAAAAAAATCTCATTTCGACACCTGTAGTGCCATCAGCAGATTATGTTGACCCTCATTTTTCGTCGGCTGTAATTGCTTGGCAAAAGCAACATGGTCGGCATGCCTTGCCGTGGCAAAACACGCGTGATGCGTATCGGGTTTGGTTGTCTGAAATCATGCTTCAGCAAACTCAAGTTAGCGCGGTGATTCCTTATTACGAAAAATTCTTGCAAAGTTTTCCGACGGTGCAGGCACTCGCCAATGCGCCTAGCGAAGCGGTGATGGCACATTGGAGTGGCTTAGGCTACTACACGCGTGCGCGCAATTTGCACGCCTGTGCAAAAATGATTGTGTCTGATTATGACGGAAAATTTCCGGCCGATCCTGCGCTGTTGATGGCATTGCCCGGCATCGGCCGCTCGACTGCGGCGGCGATTTCGGCGTTTTCTTACGGCACAATCGCGGCGATTTTGGATGGTAATGTGAAACGGGTGTTTGCCAGAGTATTTGGGATTGACGGCTACCCCGGTGCCAAGCCGATTGAAGACGCCATGTGGTTGCGCGCCAATGCCTTGTTGCCAGAGCGCGATATCGAATCTTATACGCAGGGCTTGATGGATCTGGGTGCAACGCTTTGTGCGCGCAGCGCGCCATCTTGCCCGCGTTGCCCGCTGGTGCAGCGCTGCGTCGCTTACGCCGAACAGCGCACTGCGGAATTGCCGGTGCGCAAACCAAAAAAAATCCAGCGTGAAAAACAGGCACTGATGCCAATTATCCTGTTTGCCAATCAGGTCTTACTGGAGCAACGCGTGAATAGCGGAATTTGGGGCGGGCTACTTTCCTTGCCAGAACTAGATGGCATGACTGAATTTCTCAGAACAGACCTTACGGAAACAAAGATAGATTTATCGAACGATACTCAACAAAGAATTCAACGTTTTAGCGAGCAATTCGGTGCGGTCAGTGCGATTAAGGCAATACCATTGGTGCGTCATGGATTCACCCATTTTAATTTATCCATCCAGGCATTTGAAGTGCAGTTAGCCCAACTGCAAGCACAGGTAGCCGAGCCGCGCTATGTTTGGCTAGATTTGGCAGCGATTAATAGCGCACCGTTGCCAGCGCCGATTAAAGCGATCTTATTGGCGCTGCTTGATATTGATTGTTAAATCTTTCGTCGCCAGAAATCTTGGTTTTGTCTGCGCATGATGAAGTTCGTCGCTGCAAATTTTTTTGAAGATATTTCGTTTTACAATAAAAATTCATATTTTTGACAGGAGGTTGCATTGTCTATTTCATTGTCTATTTTTAGAAAGCCCTATTGGATGCAATCTTGGATGCGAAGTTTGTTTGGCATCAGTCTGTTGTTATTCGCCTTATCGTCCGAAGCAGCAACCACGCTTTGCCATTCGCCAGATTTTCCACAAGACGTGCAATGCGGTGTTGTGCAGCGACCTTTGAATCCGGCAGAGCCGAATGGCAAAAAAATAGAGATTCATTACATGGTGGTGCCTTCGCAGGATCGCAATAAATTGCCTGATGCATTATTTTTACTGGCGGGCGGCCCGGGGCAAAGTGCTATTAAGGTGGCTGGGTTTGGCAAAGCGGTGCTGAATCGGCTCAATCAACGGCGCGATCTGGTGTTTGTTGATCAACGCGGTACCGGGCGTAGTGCACCTTTGCAATGTCCTGCACTGGAAGACGATGGTGATAAGGATGATTTTGAAAATAGCATTGAAAATGGTGCTGAGCTAGCACTGCAATGTCTGAAAAAATTGCAGGCCTTGCCGTATGGCGATTTACAATATTTCAGTACCAGCATTGCTGTACAAGATTTGGAAGCAGTGCGCTTGGCGCAGGGTTATGGCCCGATCAATCTGGTTGGTGTGTCGTATGGTACGCGCGTCGGTTTGGAATATTTAAGACAGTTTCCGCAAGCGGTGCGCCGCGTGGTGTTGGATGGTGTGGTGCCGCCTAGCATGGCGTATTTAGGCGCAAATGTGCAAAACAGCTTGCGTGGTGTTTTTCAGGCTTGCGCGAAAGAAGCGGCTTGCGATGCCAGCTATCCACATTTGGATGAAACCTGGCGCAAACTACTTGCGGCAATGCCGAAAAAAATCAGTGTGACCCATTCACGCTTGGGCACTGAACTGAATTTGACGATGACGCGCAATGGTGTAATGCAACTGGTGCAGCGCGTGTTATATGCGCCGGTGGGCAGTTCTGCGTTGCCGTATGCGCTAACGCAAGCCGAGCGCGGTAAATTTGAGCCGCTGATTGCCTTGAGCGGCGCGCTTGATTTGTCTGGGCCAGCGGGGATTGCCTACGGTATGCACTTTTCAGTTTGGTGTGGTGAAGCGTTCGCTAAACCACAGGGTTTGCCGCCGCAGGATGATTTTGATGTGATGACAGCGAATTTATATAACAAAGTCTGTGAAAAATGGCCACGTGCGCAAATTCCGCCGGGATTTTTCAATATTCCCCGTAGCGCCGCGCCAGTGTTGTTACTGACTGGTGGTATTGATCCGGTCACGCCTACGCCATTGGGCGTCACTGTTGCCAAAGCCTTGGGCGAGAATGCGCGCCACGTGACTCTTGAAAATGCTGGGCATGGCTTGCTAACGCAGGGTTGCATACCTGATGTTGTACATCGCTTTTTCAATGCGAAAAGTGACCGCGAAGCGGTGTTGGTGGATGCTGCTTGTGTACGACAAATTCCGCGCCCCTTGGCGTGGCAAGCGCTGGGTGGCAACCCAAATAGTCAGACACAAGCAGCGGGAGAAAAGCCATGATCGTGGTCGAGAATTTACACAAAGAGTTTGTGCGACTGGGTAAGCCTGCATTTGGCTTGAAGTCGGGCTTAGGGGCGCGCTTAGGTTCAGGTCTAGGGTTGGGTTTAGGCAAGCGTACAAAGCAAGTAGTGAAAGCCGTGGATGGTGTCAGCTTTACGGCCAAAGATGGTGCTATTTTAGGGTTACTTGGTGCCAACGGTGCAGGTAAAACCACTACTTTACGGATGGTGGCTGCTTTACTGCATGCCGATCAGGGCAGTATCACAATTGATGGTAGCCGGGTGCTGTCTGGTCAATTGAGTACGCAAGCCAAAGTCGGTATTTTGTCGGATGCGCGAGGCCTGTATCCGCGCCTGACCACTCGCGAAAATATTGCCTACTATGGGCAGTTGCATGGCATGGATAAGGCAACGATCGCGCGCCGTACTGATCAATTGATGCATTGGCTGGGATTGCGCGACATCATGGAGCGCCGCACTGATGGCTTCAGTCAAGGGGAGCGCATGAAGGTTGCACTTGCCAGAGCTTTGATTCACGACCCGCAAAATATTATTCTCGATGAGCCCACCAACGGCCTTGATGTGGTGGCGACTCGCGCTTTGCGTGAATTTTTACGCTGGTTGCGCTCACCGCAGGGCGGCAGTAAATGCATTATTTTCTCAACTCACATCATGCAGGAAGTGGAGCGTCTGTGCGACGATGTGGTGGTGGTCGCTCGTGGTCGCACTGTGGCGCAAGGCACGGTGAATGAATTATTGCAACAGGCAGGCGTTGCTGATTTTGAAGATGCGTTTGTGAAACTGGGTTTTTTAAAACCCGAAGAATTTATGCCAATGCCGATGCATCCAGCGCCAACCACAGGAGCTTTTGAATGAATGCCATTATCCACATATTAAAAAAAGAAATTATCGATGCCATGCGTGATCGGCGCACCTTGATGATGGTGTTGGTGAGTTCCTTATTGATCTTGCCTGTGCTGTTGTTAGCGATTTCAGAAATCACGTCGCAAATTGAATCGCAACAGGAAAAGCGCTTGGTATTGGCAGTGAACATGCAGCAGGCACCAGGCTTGGAAAATTTTATTTTAAGGCAAGGCTATCAAATCGAAGAAGCGCCAAAAGATTATGAACAAAAGTCGCGAAATAAACTATTGACCAAGCCGGTGCTGGTTGTCTCTAAGGATTTTGATAAAAAATTTCAGCAAGGCGATAACGTGCAATTGGAGATTGTGTACGATACCTCGAATCGGCAGGCAGAAATTGGCGCGCGGCTGTTACAGCGTTTGCTGAATAACTATAGTCAAGAAGTGACCAGCCTTCGTTTGCAGATGCGTGGTATCTCGGCAGGTGCATTGCAAACCATAGAAATCAAAGAGCGCTACCTGAATCCGCCAGAGGAAAGAAAAGTTGCGCTGACTTCTTTTCTACCAGTCTTGCTTATTTCAGCAATTGTGATTGGCGGTATGTTTGCAGCGATTGATACCACCGCTGGTGAGCGCGAGCGCGGCTCGCTAGAGCCTTTGATGATGAATCCAGTGACTGGCTGGCAAATGGTGCTGGGCAAATGGGGCGCAGTGGCTTTTATTAGCATGACGGTGGTGCTGCTGACGGTGGGCAGTTTTTTCCCCTCGCAATGGTTGATACGCAGTGACAGTTTGCGTGCAGAATTTCAGTTTGGTATTGGCGAAGCCTTGCGATTTTTGGTAGTTTTGCTGCCACTTGCGGCCTGCCTGTCATCGATTCAGGTGGCGATTGCCTTGAGCTGCAAAAACTTTAAAGAAGCGCAGGTGCGTAATCAGATGTTTAGCTTGTTGGTGACAATGACGCCTTTAATGTTGTCCTTAAATCAGGGGCCAGAGCCGCGATGGTTTAGCTGGTCACCGGTGTTGGCGCAAAACCTGTTGATGAATCACATCTTGAAAGGGGAAGTCATCGGCATAGTGCCAATATTGAGTAGCATTGGCGTATGTGTAGTGCTGACCCTATTGAGCCTGACTTACGTGGCGCGCAAGATGCGCAGTGTGGTGGTGGCTTAGGTTTTGGTTGGCGGAACGGGCTGGAACCTGTAATTTCAGTAGCACCTTCGTCGCATAATGCTCGGTGCTACTGAAATAGAATGACGATTAAAATTCGTATTCGATCTGAGTGCGGAAAGTTCTGCTGTGGACTGAATCCGCAATATTGACCAGGAACGCCGCATTGTAGGTGATTGCGTTGCGACCGCCTAAAGGAATCTTGCCGAAGATAGCAGGGCCGAGTACGTGGGTTTGCTCTGATTTTGGCAGGAAATGATTGACATTGCCAAATTCACCGAAGGCTTGCGCACCGAATTCAAATTCTTTGCTGAGGCGATACTTGGCCTGCCATTGATATAGCAAACGCAAAGGATTCGATTCTTCGGCGCGGTAGTTACGCTCAAATAGCAAGTTAAAGTTCAGTTGCGTTTTGCCGAATTCTTTTTGAATCAACGGGCCAAAACGGACTTCATAGCCTTCACGACGATCATCAGGGCGCTCGATTTCTGTGATGAAACCAACATCGACAAAATATTGCCCCTGTGGTGTGAGCTGGAATTTGTTTTCCCATTCAAACGCATCAAAGAACGTTGCCTGACCACGGCCATCCGTGTTTTCACGTTTGTATTTCACATAAAACTCGGTGAACCAATATGAGGTCGCACCATACCCAAAGCCCAATGAGCTTTGGCTTTCGCGGCTTTCGTCTTTGGCCTTGGTGGAACCAAATTTAAAATCAATTTCACGCTCGCCTTGTTCAACGATGGGTGTGTAGATGTAGTCGCTTGGGCTAACAGCGTGGGCGGCTTGGCTCGATAGGGCAGCCGCTAGCGCGGCGCTCATTATACTCAGAGCGCCGATAATTTTTTTTGTAGATTTCATATTTCTTTCAAACGGGGGGATGTTGATGATGCTTGCCGGCGTACCCATGATGAGCAGGCGACAATACAGACAAACGTGGTGAAGTAAAAAATGACTTGCATGCCCGTTGGCCGATCTTCATAGCCAAGCATGATATGCAAGGCAGAACCGATTTTTGAGCTAACGGGCAATAACCAGGAGCTATCCCACAGTGGTGAAGCGAGTGATGGCAACAAATCAGCTTGGTTCAGGAACTTTGCCATTTGGCTCGCCAAGCCAGCCGCCACCAGTAGCAGCAAACCGCCAGTCACGCTAAAAAAGCGGCTTAGCGGAATACGCAACAAGCCGAAGTAGGCAATCAATCCAACCGCAGAGCCACCTAATAAACCAATCACACCGCCCAGGAAAACTGTGCCAGCGCTGCCCGGTGTGCTGGCAGACAAGCCTTGCAGGAACAAGACTGCCTCAGAACCTTCACGCAATACGGTCAAGGCAATCGCAATCGCAATGGCTGATAACTCGCGTTGGCCATTACGAATTGCGCCACCAATGCTTTTCGCCTGGGCGGCCATTTCCTTGCCGTGTGACGCCATCCAGATGTTATGCCAGGCGATCATGATGACGGCAATCCCTAACACCACGGCTTTAAAGATTTCCTGACCATTACCGTCAAATTTTTCCGCAATCGATTCTGTCAACAAGGCGATGATCACAGATCCAATCAGGCCAGCGCCAATCCCTATCCCGAGCCAGCGATCACGGTGCAGCAGACCACGTGTCGAGGCGGCGATGATGCCGATTAACAAAGCGGCTTCAAGCGACTCGCGGAAAACAATAATGGCGGCACCAAACATACGATTTACTCCGCAATGACCACGCCTTTGGCGGTGGCTTTATTAAATTCACCTACAAAGCTGTAACGCCCGGCTTTTAATGGACCAATAAAAATTGTTGCCTTGGTTTTCGCGGCAATAACTTTTTCCCGATTCAAATCGTGGCTCTCGAATTCTTCTGGCGTGGCATCCTGATTGTCAACAATCAGCTTTACCTTTTGTCCAGCCGGCACTTTGATCTCGGCAGGCGTGAAACGATGATCCTTGATTACCAAGGTGAACTCTGTATCAGCAGCAAAGGCGAGCGCAGGAAAGCTCAGACTGGCGGTGAGGAGTAAAGTGGAAAGTTTCATGGCTGTAAATGAGAATCGTTGTCATTAATCTAGATAATAACGATTCTCATTTAAAGGGTCAAGTGCTTTTGTGTTTCTTTATGTTTCTGTCTGGAATAAATGTCAATTACATAGCAATATGCAGTCTTCTCTGGTTAGTGAATACGTCATTTGTGCCCTAAATAGTTCTATTTAGCTCTATTGAGTTCCGTTTATATAGCGTATGGCGACTGTGCGAAAGCCCCAAGTTTTTTAGATCCATTTTTGCTAACGATGTGTGATGTTGAGAACATACAATGAATCAATCAAAGCGCATATTGTCGTTTGGGTATCCTGGTACACAGCCATCTCCAAGGAGGTTATCGCCATGCTGAAAAAATCGCTTCCCCTGTCCAAGGTGTATCAACTAATCGAACCTGGCCCCGTCGTGCTACTGAGTACTGCGTTCGGCGAACATACCGATATCATGACCATGTCTTGGCACACGATGCTGGAGTTTGAACCGCCTTTGATCGGCTGCGTGATTAGCGATTTAAATCATTCGTATGCGCTGTTAAAGTCATCTAAAGAATGTGTCATCAATATCCCAACTGAAGACATCGCGAAACAGGTGGTTGCCTGTGGTAACAGTACGGGCACTAAAACCGACAAATTCAAGCGCTATGGGCTGACGCGCAATCCCGCCGAACTTGTATCAGCCCCGCTGATTGCCGAATGTTTTGCTAACCTCGAATGCCGTGTTGTAGATACAAGCATGCTCAAGAAATATTCGTTCTTTGTGCTTGAAGTGGTGAAAGCGTGGATAGCCCCATCGCTTAAAAATCCGAAAACAATGCATCACCGTGGATATGGTCGTTTCATGATCGCGGGCGACACCATCAAGTTACGCTCAAAGATGAGGTGAGCTGGTGATGCTGGTTCAAAGTAAGAGCAATACTATAATACCCCGCCCTGTATTATTTTAAGTAGCAATATTGATGTGCGGGATATGCCAATTATTTTTTAATTTTAGGGCAGTATATTGATGCGCCAGTCTGCCTATAAAGACATCAGAAAGCCAAGCTACCATTTTTTCTGAACAAGGCAATATCAACGTAGTTAGATAGATGATGGTTTGGATCAGACGGATTGACAAACACACCACCCAGATCGACCACGCTTCTCTGCGCCACAAATGCCGGTAGCGTTTCACGTAAGGGTTTGCCCAGATTGATGGCTTGTACCAGGGTTTTGGCGACGGCAAAGCCTTCTAGCGTGAGTGTGGATAATTCTTCCTCGCGAAACTTTTTCATCATCTTGCTGTGTTCGATTTGCAAGCCGGATTTCTTGCCTGCCGGGTTCGGCACTACCTGCGAAAATACCGTCCATTCCAAATTTTTGCTATCAATCAATTCCGCTAGGGTTTGCAGATTGATCAGCGAAGTGCCTGTCACCATCGTGCGTGGTGCATGCGGGCGAAACAGTTTTAAAAATTGACCAGTGCCAAGCGTGTCGGCAATCGTAATGACGATATTTGGTTCGGCTTTGGCCAAGGCGATCGCAGCGTTTTGCACCGCTACCGAATTGAGATTGTTGCCTGCCTGATTGCTCAAATCAAATTTCACAATGCCTGCCATACTCATGTGACGCTTGCGAATTTCTTCGGTGACGTATTGATACATATCCTGATTAATCGGCGTGTTTTGAAAAGCGATGCCGATTTTTTTGATACCAAGTTTATCGAAGTACGAAAAAATATAGTTCATTTCCTGTTCGGGGCTGGGACGCCAGAACAGCACGCGTGCGCCGTAATTCTTGACGGAGGTCAATAGCGGTGCAAACAGAATCAGATCACTTTGTGCAAAGGCTGGGCTGGCTAACACCGCGTCGGTCACATTGGTACCGATGCCGCCGAGTAAAAAATCGACTTTGTCTTTTTGTATGAGTTCAGTGGTCGCCTTGGTGGACGTGTTGGGATCGCCCAAATCATCCCGCACGATATATTTGATACGCCGACCACGCACCCCGCCGCTGGTATTGATGGTATCGAAATAGGTAGTGATGCCAGCTACATAATCGCGCCCTAAACTGCCGTTGGGGCCAGATAAATCAATTGCCTGACCAATGACAATGGTATTTTCAGCAGCATGCACGGCAGACCAAGGCGGAAAACCCAGCATGCATGCGGTACAGAATAAGCTGAGCGTGATTCGTAGTAGTGGTGCGAAGAGAAATTGAAGCGGGGAAGAAGTTTTCATTGCGGAATCATGGATATTGCGACACGGCAAGTTTGCTATGTAAATGTGACTACGCAATGACAGTTTGATACATCGCAAAAAAGAGACGGTGTAATTTTGCTAAAATTCCGACTTTAAAAAGGTAGATTTGATTGAATTTAAAATTTAATTTGATGAAAGAGACTCGCTTCCGCATAAAGTATAATTTATCTTTTTTAGCATTTTCATCAATTTCATCGAACATCGATACACCATGCAATCGCTTATTCAAAAAGCCAAACGTTTGATCATTAAAGTCGGTTCATCGCTGGTGACCAACGACGGGCAGGGGCTAGATCGTCAGGCCATCGAAAAATGGGCGATGCAAATTGCCGAACTACGCCGTATGGGCAAAGAGGTTGTGCTGGTGAGTTCTGGTGCAATTGCAGAAGGGCGGCAGCGGCTGGGTTTTACGCAAAGACCGACCGGCATTCATGAGTTGCAAGCTTGTGCCGCAGTTGGGCAGATGGGTCTGGCGCAGATTTATGAAACCAGTTTTCGGGCGCATGATCTGGGCACGGCGCAAATCTTATTGACGCATGCCGATCTGGCTGATCGCGAGCGTTATCTGAATGCGCGCTCCACCTTATTGACTTTGCTGGGCTTTGGCATCGTGCCAGTGATCAATGAAAACGATACGGTGGTGACCGATGAAATCAAATTTGGTGATAACGATACGCTCGGTGCGCTGGTCGCCAATTTACTGGAAGCCGATGCCCTGATTATTCTGACCGACCAAACCGGTTTATACACGGCAGACCCGCGTAAAGATCCTGCAGCGACCTTGGTGCAACATGCGCGTGCTGGCGACCCCGCGTTGGAGGCGATGGCGGGTGGTGCTGGCTCCAGCCTGGGACGTGGCGGTATGTTGACCAAGATATTGGCGGCCAAGCGCGCCGCGAGTTCTGGTACGCACACCGTGATCGCCAGCGGGCGTGAAGAGCATGTCTTGGTTCGCTTGGCGAATGGCGAAGCAATCGGCACGCAATTAGTATCGCAAATGGCACCATTGGCTGCGCGCAAGCAGTGGATGGCGGATCATCTGCAAACCGCCGGGCAACTGATTTTGGATGCTGGTGCCGTGAAAAAATTGCAGACCGAGGGCAAGTCGTTGTTGCAGATTGGTGTGCTGGAGGTACGCGGTGAATTTGGTCGTGGCGATGTAGTTACTTGTTATGCCGAAAATGGTGTAGCGATTGCACGTGGCCTGATTAATTACACCAGCACCGATGCCAATCGAATCAAACGCCACGCGTCACATGAAATCGAAGCTTTGCTGGGTTTTGTGGAAGAACCAGAATTGATTCATCGTGATAATCTAGTACTTATTTAAGGAAGTTCTGATTAAGTGTAGCGAGCGGGCAAAGTTTGGATCGAAGTTTGGAACAAGATGCGCACCTGTACGAGAGTACAGCGAGCATCGCAGGTTCAAAATTTGGTCGCGCAGTAACTTAATCAGAGCTACCTTAAAAACTTTAATTGTTTTAATACCGCTCCTTCTACGCCGACCCTCATCTTAACTTCATCGAAAACCGAACGCGAATCCGTAATGGCGAATCTGAACCTGACTCCACAAAATAATCCGTTTGATGCATTACAAACCCTCGCAGAATTATTTGATTGGCGCGTGGCGCAAACCCCGCATGCAGAAGCGTATCGGCAATTCAATGAAAGCAGCAATCAATGGATTAGTTATAGCTGGCGTCAAATTGCGCAGAAAATCATGCGCTATCGTCAGGCGCTGGCACAATCGAATATACCATTCGGTGCGCGCATCGCCATCTTGTTGCCCAATGGTGTCGATGCAGTTAGTTTTGATCAAGCCGTATTAGCGCTAGGTTGTGTGCCAGTGCCGATGCATGCATTGGATAACCCAGAAAGTATTGCTTATATTCTCAACGACAGTGATGCCGTTGTGCTGGTGGCCGCCACCGAACAGCAATGGCAAAGCATCGTAAGCACGGGTTTGTCTTTGCCTGCCTTGCAACAGGTCTTGGTTTTACAAAAAAATACGAATACTTCAAGCGACACAATTTCGCAGCCGCTTGAAGCGGCAAACAATCACGCTTCTCATCAAGTGTTGAGTTTGGATGAATGGCTTAATGTTCATGCCAATACTGCGTCAGAAAATGCCGAGCAGATAAGGCAAAGGCAGGCACCTAGTGCACAAGATTTGGCGGCGTTGGTGTACACCTCGGGCACGACAGGCAAACCCAAAGGCGTGATGCTCACTCATGAAAATGTGCTGTCCAATGTTAAGGCAGTTGTGCAGCGCATGTCGCCGGTATTGAACGATGTGTTTTTATCGTTCCTGCCGCTGTCCCATACTTTTGAACGCACTGCGGGTTATTACTTGCCGATTGCAGCGGGTGCTTGTGTGGTTTTTTCGCGCTCAATTAAGCAGTTACCACAAGACTTGCTGGAAGTGCGCCCCACTATTTTAATTTCTGTGCCGCGCATTTACGAAAGAGTGTATGGCGCGATTGGTAGCAAATTGGCCAGCTCCACATTCAATGCATGGCTATTTGCAACAGCGGTAGCAGTGGGTTGGCGGCGCTTTCGGCGCAGCCAGCATTTGTTGTCGGATAATTTGTTCGCTGCCTTGCGCGATGAACTGGCTTGGTTGGTGTTGCAACCCTTGGTTGCGCGTCAATTGGCGAATCAGTTTGGTGGCCGTTTGCGGGTTGCGGTGAGCGGTGGCGCGGCGTTATCGACTACGATCTCTGAATGTTTTTTAGGTTTAGGCATTCCCATCGTGCAAGGCTATGGCATGACCGAAACGGCACCGGTGGTTGCCTTCAATGCGCCGGACGATAATGATCCAAGCACAGTCGGCAAACCCGTCGCCAAAGTCGTCGTCAGCATTGGCGAGAATAAAGAATTGCTGGTGAAAGGGCCGAATGTGATGCGTGGTTACTGGAAGCGTGAAGAAGATACCGCCAAAGCATTTGTCGATGGCTGGCTGCGCACTGGTGATCAGGCAGAGATTGTGGCGGGGCGAATTCGGATTTTAGGCCGTGTCAAAGAAATTATTGTGACCTCGACGGGCGAAAAAATTGCCCCTGTGGATTTGGAGTTGGCAATTACCAGTGATCCAGTATTTGAACAGGCGTATGCCTTTGGTGACAATGTGCCTTTTTTGGGTTGTGCGGTGGTATTGAAGCAGAGTTACTGGCGCGATTTGTGCGCTTCTTTGCAGCTAGATCCCGCATCGCCAGGTTGCTTGGAAACGCCCGCCGCGGTGGATGCGGTGCTGCAACGGGTGCGTGCTTTGACTAAAAATTTCCCGTTTTACGCGCAGCCCAAAGCCGTGATTTTAAGCCTAGAAGCGTGGACCATAGAAAACACCCTGATCACACCTACCTTGAAATTAAAACGACAAAATCTGGCTAAGCATTTTGCCGCAGAAATTGCAGCGATGTATGCCGCTAAACCTCGCTCCAATTAGGTAAGCCGCACCAGCGTTGATTTGCCAAACAAACTCTCAATCAAATCAACGGCTAAAGCTGCGGTGCGATTGCGCAAATCAAGTGCAGGGTTCAGTTCGACTACATCGAGCGAAGCCATCAAGCCGGTATCGGCAACCATTTCCATACACAACTGCGCTTCGCGATAAGTCGGGCCACCCGGCACCGCGGTGCCAACCCCGGGCGCGATGTCGGGGTCAAGGCAATCCAGATCAAAACTGATATGCAAATGGGTGTCGGCATCGATCCCTTTCAGCGCTTCGGTCATGGTGGCACGCATGCCATGTTCATCGATATAGCGCATATCGAATACCGACATGCCCATATCGTGAATGAAGCGTCGTTCACCTTCATCCACACTGCGAATGCCAATCAAACGAATTTCCGCTGGCAACATGGCTGGTGTGTGTTTACCGTAAGCGATCAACTCTTTGGGCCCATGTCCCATCAGGCAAGCGACCGGCATGCCGTGAATATTGCCCGTTGGGCTGATACTGGCCAGATTACTGTCAGCATGCGCATCAAACCAAAGCACCCGCAGCTTTTTACCGACCGCACGACAATGCTGTGCCACGGCGCTGATCGAGCCAATGGCTAGACAATGATCGCCGCCTAACATCATCGGTATTTGCCCTGCCAGCAAAGCCGCCGCGACGGCATCGTACACCGCCTGATTCCAGTCGATGGCTTCTTTCAGATGACGCAAACCATTGACCGGTGCCAGCCAAGGGTTGGCTGGTCCATGCAGATTGCCGTGATCAATCACGTTTAATTGACGCGCTTGCAAAGCCTCGACCAAACCGGCCACCCGTAAAGCATCAGGCCCCATGCCTGCGCCGCGTACACTGGCACCGACATCGGTAGGTGCGCCTATGAGGGAAATGGTCTTCATTATTTTACTTACCTACTCATCAAAAATTGGACTGGGACTTACGCAAAACAGACGTTGGCGTTGTTGCTTCGCCTTGCCGTACCACTTGTACTGTCTGCGGCTTCGCGCCTA
>OFRM01000097.1_pt1 | contig 36906 bp, 25 predicted proteins | sample 1543101 | NCBI WGS metagenome assembly OFRM01 (sample SAMN07774223, study PRJEB24372) | wastewater metagenome | isolation source: Exp Tend VB 0WW | collected 2016-02
TTTTTTATTATTAGCTAACCTCGCTGCTTTTTCTTCCTGTGTTTCTTTGAATACTTTAGGGTACTGTTTTATTACCTCTTCTTTTGCATCTTCTTGTGCCATATTTTCTGCTATATTTCTTATCTTTATCATCGTTTCATCATCACCATCTTTTTCTGCTTGTTGGTATTCTGGTGTGTTGATGGCTTTGTTCATGTAAAGTTCTTTTTTTATGTCGTATTCCTTTTGATATAAATCGTGTTGTGGTTTTGTTAGTTCTATCTTTTTTGTTTTGAATGGAATCTCTTTTGGCATATCTCTTTTGAAAGCATCTTCATAACTAATATTGAACCCTACAAATGATGGTATATCTGTTTGGATAATACTGTTTACTCCTTCGTGTTTCCATCCATCTGCTATCGCACTTAAAGACATTGGCGCAACGTTTTTTATCACTTCTGATTTTAGTGATATTGGTTTTCCCATGTAATCTTTTCCTGTGCCTATATCCGCTACTGTTCCTGCAAGTGGTGTTAATTTTCCTCTTGCATACCTAATAGGTTTACTTACAAATCTATCTAAGTGCGTTAGGTTGTGTTTTAGTCCGTCCCTTTTTTCATATCCCATTGCTATTTGTGATAGTGTACGGATGATTGATGAAAATCCACCAAAAAGATTAATTGACTTACCATTAAATTTTACTTGTCCGAAAGTAGTTGAGGTTGGGTCTAAATCTGCTTGCGCTCCATTTAATTTTGCTAATTGCATTAACGCAACCCCCATCGCTGCATACTTAGCCAATCCAATAGCTGCTATTCTTGCTTCTTTCGGTGTTAGTGATGCATAATAACCACGTCTTTCTCCTTTTGGTTTTAATCCCCAATCTGCTGCATACATAATATCACTTAACCCTAAAGCATTTAGTTGTGATGCAATAAGTTTTGGCGACCATATCCCCATTGCTTTTGCTACATTGTCTATTTGTTTTATAGCAATACCACCTCTACCTGTTTCATTATTCAATCTTCGCGCAAGTGCTTTAAAATCTTGTGGGTGTGTTTCAAATGTTTTTCCTTCTTTGTAATATTGTTCTGCACCACGTAAAAATAATTCCCACCTCATTCTATTTCCTAATGAAGTAAAAGCACGTTCAAATGGTGCTAATGTTACCTTGTTTATGTTTACATTTTTTCCATTAACAGTTACCGTATGGTCAAGTAATGTTCTACCTTGATATGGTTCTTCTCTATTTAGTTGCCGAAGTGCTTTCGGGTCTGTTAAATCCAATCCGCTTTTCTGTGATAAATCCCACCCAAATTCATTGTCGTGCATCTCACGTAGAAACTCATTATACTTCTTTTCAGATACCAAATCACCTAAAGAATGTGCTACTGCTTTTGCACCCTCAATAGGGTGATTAACTAATGCACGTATATTCTGAATTGCTATCGCTGATAAATCTACTCCTTGCGTTAATGCTTTTCCTGTTGCCAATGTTTGTTTTCCTACTTCAAATGATTTCTGAAAGAAGTTTCTTCTTGATTGCCTATCTCTTTCTGCTGCCATGTGATATTCATGCTCCATTTCTTCTTTAGCAACCATTGATTCGTGCCACTTTTTCCATTTGTCTGGGAAATTCTTTTTTAGGTTTGCACGTTCTGATAATGGTGTGGTAGGGTTCTTTTCAAAATCTCCTTTCGCTATCTTTTCTTTTATTTTCTGAATTGATCTTTCATTGGCTTTTATTGCTACGTCTGCTTTTGCTTCATCTGAATATTTTCCAATATTATGCTGCTTTCTTAAATCTTCTAACCGCTTTCTTAGTGCTGTTAGTTTTTGATTCCTTGCAATATTTCCTTTTTCTGTAACAGGAATTTTACCATCTTCAATATTTTTTATTTCGTTAAGTATTTTCGCTTCACTTCTTAACGCTGCAACTTGTTGAATCAATTCTCCCTTAGATTCTTTTTTCTTTGCATACTCACCTGCGATAATATCTTGTACATCTTTTTCAGTTATTTCCGGAATGTGTCCTTTTAAATCATCATGTATTTTTTTAATTACATCTTCTAACTTATCAATCCCCTCACCCACATAACTCTTTACTAATTTAGCTACATCGGGAGCTATCTTAGCGAAATCTACTGTGGCTCTTATCACATCATTCGCTTGCCCTCTTGATGCTTTTAATTTTTCACTTATGCTGTTTAAAATATCTTTTCTCTCTGCTACATAATCATCATGTGTCTTTTTTGTTTTAGGCGCACTCTGTTTCTGTTTATTTAGTTCCTTCTGCGCCTTTAACTTGCTATTCGCCTCATCTAATTCCGCTTTGTATTTATCCGCTTGCTCTTTTATCTTTATGTATTCTTCGTGCTGTTTTACTATCTCTGCTTTCTGTTCTTCTGTTAATGTATCAACACCTAAATTTTCTTTCTTGTCAACATACATATCAGCGATATTCTCCATTACAGGGAAATCACCTTTACCCGAAACAAGTATTTTACCTGCATGACTTCGTGCTACATCACTTAGATTTCTTATTCTCTGATACTCATTTATTAATTCATCGGTAGGGTTCTTTTCTATTTTTGCAAGTAGGTCTGCTGCATATTTAGCCACCATTCTTTGTTCCACCGCATCTTTAAATACGCCGTCTTTTTCTAAACTTCGTATAAGCGTTTGCATACCACCATCATCAATTCTTTTCTGTGCCTCTGCATCCCATTGTTCAAAGGTTTCGGGGTTCTTTTCGTATTCGGGTAATCCTAAACTACGTGCCGCTTCATCTGTCTTGGCATGGATTATACCTGTTTCTTTTGCAGTAAAATACTCTTCAACTTGTTTCTTTACCGATTCCTTTCCCTTATCAGTAAGTCCTTTGTACCAATCTGCTTTTTCAAGGTGATTTAAAATTTCATCAGCAAGTTCACCACCTTTCTCAACCGCAGTAGCAATGCCTTCAACTAAATCATTCCACGTAATACCCGATGTATGTATGTCAAGAATATTTCCGTTTTCATCCCTTAACTCTAAAGGTTTTGTTTTGAACTTCCTTATCTTGTCTGCAATATCCTTTGTAGTCTTTACTACTCCTTTGTTTTCCTCTGTTGATTTTTCTTTGGTAGGTTGTTCGGTGTTTTGGGTGAGTGGTTTTTCATTTTCTGTTATTTTTTTATACACATTTCCTATCGCTGCTTCAAAATCTGATTCAGAATAATGCGTATCGCTTAATGCTTCTTTTACTTTTGATGCAATAGCATTATATGTTTTTTCATCCAACCCTCTTGCTATATCAGATGGTTTAAATGGTTTTCCATTATCATCAATCCATCCCTGCATATTTTCATCAGGAATAATATTCTTAATAGAATAATCAAAGTTATCAATAGCTTTCTGCACTTCATCAACCTTATCCCCACTCACTACTTCTTCTACCTTACCTGAATTATTATTTTCTTCTACTTTAGATACATCACCTTTTAATATTTCGCTTACATCACTAACAATTTTTTCAGATTCACCAATAGTCATTTCTTTTGGTACTAAAGGAAATGCCTGTTCATTTCCATATTTCAAAAGTCTATGAATAGATTTTGCATAATCCCTTTGTTCCTCTGGCAAAGAATTAACATAAGCATCTACCTTACCTTCAATAGATACATCTTTCTTTTCTGTTAGAAGTTTGTCGAAGATGTTTTTTATTTCAGGTGTGATTCTTTTTTCAATCGGACTACCTTTTAGTTTTGCGTAGATGTTAGTTAGCCAATCTTTGAATTTGTCGAATAGTGTTTTTAGTTGTTCTGTGGGTGCTTTGCCATCACGTAGGTATCTTTCAAATCCCCTTGCAAATGCTTCACTGCCTCCGAACTCTTTTACGAGTTTCGTTTCTGCTTCATTCAAGTCCTTTTCAAATACGTGTGCAATTTCGTGAACCATCGTACTGAAATCCGGCGCATCCAAAGCATGAATCACTATCCTTCCATCTGCTAATGTTTCTACTGCGCCTTTCGGTTTGCCTGTTTCTCCTTCTTGTGTTTTTAATAAATCAGAAAGTTTATTTTCTCTTTTTGAAACTTCTTTTTTCAACCATTCTATTCGTGTTTCTTTTGCCTTAATTTCCCGATGATGCCTCTCAACTTCCTCTTGCATTATTTGTTCTTTCCATGCAGGAAAGTCCTCTTTTTTAATACTTGCACCTTCGTTCCATTTCCAATCTTTGTATCTTGAATTTTGTTTTACTTCTTCATCAGTAGTTGCCTTTAATTTTTCTAACTCCTTTTGTTCAAATTCAATCTGCTTATTTGATTGCTCTATATCCTTACGAATAGCATCTTCTTTTTTCATCCGAACCACCTTTGCCTTTATGCTATCTCCAGCATCTGACTTGTTGAGCATTGGTAATTTAGTATCAGCAATATATCTATAATGACGCACCTGAATATTATGACCACCAGCATCAATCATTTGAGTAGAAAACCAATGTTCTTTTCCGTCTCTTAAAATGGTCGCTTGAATTTTTATTACCCCCTTCGATTTTCCAATGGTTACATCAACTAATTCATCTGTCTTTTTAATATACTTAGACAAACTATTTATCAAATCCTGAACTAACTGTATTTTGTAATATGCCTTATCGTTTTCAGTGAATGGTTTGTCGGCTTGCTTCATGGCATCTTCCATCTTAGAAACCATTTCATCTATCAATGGTGTTGCCTTATCAATAACCGCATCAACTACGGAATATCCTGTCTTGAAAAAATAATCGGAAAGTTCTTTTTTCAAATTACTATCCTGAAACTTTATATCACCATTGTTTTTTTCATTGTACCTATCTATAATAGTTTGAATGGCTTCTTCTTTATTCCATCCAAGATGGTCGCCATATAATTTCCCATTTGCATCTGCGCTTGCATCTTGCCATGAGTTATAGTGTCCTTTATCAAAAGACATCTCTCCAATAACTTTACCATCATAAACAATCTCTCTAACACCATCATACTCGCCTCTATCACCTTTTGCTTTTCTAACGGAAACATCTTTTGCGGTAATATGATTTTGTTGAAACTTGTTATCCCCACCACTAAATTCTCCGCTTTTCACATCAGCAATTCTCTGATACCATTCATCAGCACTCTTAACTTCACCACGACTAACAGCACTCTTAGCCCTTGCATCCATCAATGCTAATGCTCCATCAATATGTTCATCAGAAATACCTTTCGCCTTAAACTGCTCACGAAACTTATTTTCAATATTTTTACGATGCTCCCCAATAGATACATCTTTAGGTATGTTGTTTTCTGTTTTTACTTCACCACCTTGTTCAGATACATTAGATACTTCTTTTGGTGTTTCTGCTTTGGGTGTTTCTTTGAGTGATTGTTCTGCTTGCACTCCATTTTCATTTTTTTCATATATTGGGTCTATTATTGCATCTATAAAATGCAAATTTCCTTTTTTATCTACCAATACGTTTTTAGGGTTTACATCTGTAATATAATAGTTTTCATTCCCGTAAGAGTGCTTCCCGTCAGGTTCGTAACCCATTTTACCCATTTCGGTTTGTATCTCTAATTCAGTAGCCAACCTTGCATCTTGTATGTGCGGTTGTTCTGTTATTACTACAAAATCCCCATTAGATAACCTACCAAACCCTACAACTGTATATGGTACAGAACTGCCAATACCCCCATTATGTTCTGATATTCTTGTATCTAAATGGTCTAATACCTCATTTGGATTTTCTTTATTGAAAGGGTCGGTAGTTTTCATTGCCTTTCTAACTACCAAAGGATTTTCTTTTGGCACATATACTTTATTTTCTACTCCGCTATCTATGTATGTGCCTAACCCTGTATGTTCCGAACCTTTAGTCGGTTCTGCTTCTATGTTATCATACCAAATACCTTCTGCCTTTGCATAATCTTCTATTGCTTTTTGTTGAGCCTCTCTGCCCTCAATTTTTCCAGATTGCTCACCGCCTGTTGATAAGAGTATGGCTGCTTCAACATTTCTGCTACCGCCTCTGATGCGTCCTTGTTCCGCTTGTTCTGATAGTCTTGATATTTTTTTTCTATTGGCAATAATGTCGGTTGCATAATTTTTTGTTTTAGTTATTAAAGATACTTTTTTATTTGTTTCTACACCTTCTTGTACAGTAGGGGTGGATGGTTTGGATAGTTTTTGTTCTTTGGGGAAAGAAACTTCTGTTTGAACTATTTTATCATCACCAATCACATTGTCTAATAATTTGTAAGCTAACGATTTCGCCTGTTCGTATGTTAAATGTTCTGCCGATATATTTCTATTTGCAAAATTTCCTCTAACATAATAATCTCCTTTATATTCCCTTCCAACTCCTGCTAAATTTTGCCCCCCACCATGTTCTTGAATTTCAACTACCCTAAACTCTCCACCCTTAGATGTTCCACCAATAGATACCGAATGATTGCTTGGCTTACCATTTTCCTCCCCTTGAATATCATAGTTATTCTTTGGCTTATACTTTTCTTCAAAAACAACATTTACTCCTTTATTCCCATGTTCGTTTTCCCAAAGTATTCTCCCATCTTCTCCCCCTACATTATCTGTATTGCCTTTTGGGGTGGCTTGTTCCTTCAAATGAAAATCAGCTAATGATTTAGCCATTGTTACTTTGACATAAGGTTTCCCATTAATTTCCCCTTTAGATGAAATTTTGTTTTTAAAAACATCGGGTACTTCACTTTCATTTTTGTACTCAAAAGTTACAGTCTTACCCTCTTTAATATCCTTCAACTGCTGGTCTGCACTTGGTTCTACATTATCTGTATTAGATACTTCACTTACGGAACCACTTTGTTCAGATACTTCTTTTGGTGCTGTTGTTTCGGTGTCGAAAACTATTCCAGAATCCTTCTCTGCCTGCTGTTTTAGTTTCTCTTCTTTTGTCTGTGGTATATCGGTTGTTATTCCACCTTCTGTTCTTGCATCTACCGATTTTGTTTCGGTGTCGAGTATAGTTCTTACTTCTCTGTTTAAACCACGTATAGCGGTATTGTTTGTTTCTATTACGTTGTTTAGTTTTTCTATTTCAACATCAATATCTTGATGGAAGTTTTCATCTACGTTTTGTTTTGATGCTATTAACTCTTGCTTCTGTCTTTCAAGTTCTTTGTTTTTATTTTCAATATCTAACTTAGCTTGTATGTTTGGGGCTACCTCAACTTTCATTTTGTCTGGTACAATATCAGGTATCTTATCCAATACCTCTTTATTTATTGGTACGACGTGATCCTTCAAAGCACTACTCGCTGCCTCATTTACCTCCTTTATTTCTAAAGGCTTAAAAGGTATATTGTGTACTAATTTTGTTGCTAACTCTGTTGACCCCTTAAATAAAAGTATCTGATATAATAGGTCTGTTAATTCTGCTGCTGACTTTAGATGGTCGGGGTTGCCTATGTCGAATATTTTCACCTCCCCGCCAATACCTAAAGGAATCTTGCCTCCTGTCTTTTGTAAAATAGTAGCGAAAGGTGACATCACCGAAGGAACAAAATCACTTGGGAGAACTTCTCCTATTGCATCGGTGGCTGCATTAAAAATCATCACTTTTGGGTCTATCAACCCCATCCCACTAAATCCTGTCTTTACAAGTGCAGCCGGAAGTTCTAAGTACTGCCAATTACTTTCCATCTCCTTTGGGTTAGCGATATGGTGTTCAGCCGTTGCTATTTCATTAAGCCCTTCTACCACTCCTTGTACGTTAGATGAAGCTATTTTAGCACCCATCTTTGCAAGTGGCGGCGTAATAGGTGTGTTAGGGATATTATCCATTGCCGTTTGGAAATTCTCAATGGCTCCTTTTAATGGTGCCTGCTCGTCGGGCTTATCTGAATGACCTACAACGGCTGCTTTTCTATCCCAATTATATGTTGAAGGTTTAGCAAACGGTGGCTTACCTACCGGAACAGATAGTGACTCACTATGTAGTATATCCGTCGGAGAAAACTGATTTTGGTTTTCGCCATCTTTGCTCTGTACCTTTCTAATAAGCGACGTTGGCGAAAATTCGACTTCTGGTAAAGGGGTGTTACCATTTTTATTTATTTCTGAAACATTCTTTGTAGAGTTCGATGAATCCTTTGTAGAATTGTTTGCAACGGCAGTAGAGTCTTTTTTTTTATCAGGAACACTATTATCCCATACCACTTTTGAAGGGTCTATCTGTGGTTCATTATCCCACTTTACTTGACTTGCATCTATCGGATTATTAGTTGGCATATTCTATTGTTCCGTCACTATACTGTACTACCTTTTTACCATTCAATGTTCCTGTTTTTACTATTGTTCTTTCTTTTTTATTGGTGGCAGTTTTATCTGTTACTTGTGAATTAGGTATTTTTAAGAAGTTACTCTTATCAATCTCCTTTCCATAATTAGTAAGTTGTTCGATTCCTTTTGCAAGTGCAGGACTTGACCCGTATTGTTGATTAGAATATGGTATAATAAGCTGTGTGTATGGGCTTGTTATCTCTACTAAATCTTTTAGAGCTGTAAGTCCTGTTGCCTGTTCTTTTGCTTCTGTGTTTGCGTAAACCTTGCCATTGATGTTGTAAATACCTTTTATTGGTGTGTAAATAGGTTTACCATTTGCATCCCTACCTCCAACTTGAATAAATAGATTATCGAAAGAATGGCTTACCCTACCTATTTGATCTCCTTTCTTATTTACTAAATCTTCTGTGAAAATATCTGATTTAGGGTTATTGAGAGCAATCGCATTATCTACAATCCAATTCATTACAGGTTTTTCAGCTTGTAATCCTGCCGGTGCATAATTAACTCCTTTTATTTCACTCGGCAAACTATTAGGTACTGTTGCCGCAACAAAATGAGAAATAAACGCATCATGAGCATTAGCGAATTCACTTGGGTTCTGTGATTGTAAATATTCTCCGTATTCCTGTGCTGATGGGTCGCTATTCCACGCCCCCTCACCTATATCAACCGCCCCTTGCGTGTTTAACTCTCCTGTATGACTATATGTAGCGTAACCATTGTTATCCGGTTTACCAGCCGTAAGATTTGGGTTGTCATTTTTTATTCTTGTAAGTACTGGTGTATAGTACTTCGTTAAATCAAAACCTATTTTTGGGTCAAGATTAATATCCATCCCTGCTCTTTGTATTGGGTCGCCTATACCTTTATATGCATCTAAATTTTGCTGTGACGTAGGCAAATAATCATTCTTTTTACTCTGATACATATTATCAGTAGTCTTGTAATGCTCTGCTTGCTGTGTCGAAAACTGTGCGTATTGATCGAGTTGGTCTGCTGTTTGAAGTGCTTTAACGTAATCAGGATTATTAATGTTCCCCCATTGCCCTGACTGCGCCAACTTCACTACATTTTCAGCATACGGATTCCATATCTTCAGGAAGTTATCCCTGTCTGCATCCCAAATTTTGTATTGACCTTGATTGAGTACTTTTGATACCTCTGCTTGTGTGGCTAACTGTTGTTTCTGTAATTCTTCTTGATTCTGCCTTGCAAGCGCAAATTTATACGTAGCGTACTTATCCCATGCGTCAATAGCTGGTTGCGTATTTACAACCTGACTATTACTACCGGCAGGCAAAGCATTGCTACCATACGCTAAGTTAGGGTTGCCATTGTATGCAAGTACCTCGTCTGCTGTCATTTAATTTCCTAAGTTAAGGGGTAGTGGGTAATTGTAATTGGTAAAGTTATTCATCGGCAAAGATAATTGAGTATTCGGCATTCCATTGTAAAGAGGTTGCTGTCTTTGTTGCAACCATTGTTGGTAAAGATTCATTGCGATTTGGTTAGTATTAACACCTGAATTGGGTGTTGAAATTGTACTAACACTTCCGGTACTTCCATACTTTGCGCCTGTATTATTAGGTTGACCCAATTTTGATATGGCATTATTCGCAAGTCCACCACTTACACTATTTAATCCTCCAAATATATTCTGAATGCCTGCTGCTTTTTGATTTGATATTGCAGCAGCACGATCAGCATAAGGAGCGTACTGATTAATCTGAAACGCCTTATCTCTTTGTTCTGCTAATTGTAACCGTGCTGCAATAATACCTGCTAAGTCTTGTTTACGCTGTAAAGTATCGTCAATAGCAAGTTTTTCGTAGTTCTGATTTTGATTGCCCAATACCCCTGCAATCTGATTTCCATTTCCACCATTTGCTAAAATAGCATTGATACCATTACTTGTATTTTGCCCTATATTTTTGTAGAATAAATCAAGTGCCGATGATGGTAATCCTAAATTATTCGTAAGTAAATTTATATTGTTCTGATATGCGGGGTCTATTGAGTAGAATGGGCGTGTGTTATTTTTTGCCTGCTTAATTGCATTTAGATATTGGAATGTTCCCAAACCAGCTTGTAGCGCGGCAATACCTAATGTAACAGGTAGTCCAACTCCTGTTGCGCCTGCAACTGCCCCTGCTATCCCTAATCCTGTTGATAATCCTGTTCCTGCGTCTGCCATGTTAGTACGGTGTTCTTGGTGTCTTTAATGCTCCTATCAAATCTGCCATGTTTAAAGGGTCAAGATAAATCTTATCCACCTTCATTAGTTCCTCTGCATAGTTATCTTTTAACTCCCTTCTTCTTGAAGGTGATACTGATTCATTGTATTGTGAGTGTAACCATGCAAGTCCCGCTTTAAACGGGTCAAGCATATAATCAGGTATCGCATAATCCCCATCACAACTACCATCGGTATCATAAGCTAAAAGAACTTTTGTTGCGTTTACTGAATCAAGATAAATAATAAAATTCTTTTCGTCAATATTGTAAGTTCCTTTTATGTTGTATGGCTGTGGTGAATTTGTTGGACAAGACGGTGGAACTATACCCCATCCATTCCAATTATTCAGTTCACCACTTTGACAACAGTTTAAAAACGGAGCGCAACACGAAACAATCTTTTCAATGTTTGAAGGTGTTTCATCTATGCAACCACAACTTTTAACATCAACATTACAAAGAACATCGGTAGTAATTGCATTACTTATACCATCACTTATTAGTGGGTAGGTGCAATTACTTTGTGCAAAGTTAATAGTTAATTCAGTTACAGGAGATGCGTCTAAAAATTCTATCAGCAAAGAAAAATAAACATCGGTAGTACTTGACAGTTTGTAATTGGTGCTGTCAACCTTCGTAAATCCTAAATCTGAAAAAAAAGAATCTTGCTCGTCTTGATTTGTAATTGTAATAGGCGGGCTTTCTACCACGTCAACATTATTCTTGTTGTAGGAAACCACAGTATAAGGGAACTCGATATTTACATTAGATATGTCAATGGTATAGTCACATTGCTGTGCGCCCTTAATCCATTTCTGTGTTGGTTGTGTCACTTCTTTAATAATATCTCCGTTAGCACACGTCTTTAGTACCGTCTGCTTTGTTCCTGTAAGTGGTGGGTCTTGACTATCATCAATCATCACTTCCTCACATAAGGTAGTATATGAATCAAGTTCAACGCAAACAGGATGTGTAGCATCACAACCACAAACATTACAACTACCAACACTTTTAGGAATAGGTGTGATGTTAATGTATGGATTTGAAGTAAGCGGAATAACTTTTTCAGTACAACGACCATGTGAATCTCTACATTCCTCAATAATTGAAATAGTCCTAAATCTCATGTAGTTAAACGGAAGCCTAACTGTCATTGTCTTTGGGTCTATCGGGAGATACTTTCTTTCAAAATCATTGATGTACTTTACTTTTAAATCTCGCAATACTGATTTTGAAAGAATTAGGTAACGCAAAAATTCGCTTCTGTCGTCATCTTGTGATGCAACACATAGTTCATTTACAATATCGCTAACTTTGATATACTGCATTACTTAGTAGTAAGGTTTTCAAAAATTAATCCCGATTCATTTGGTTGCGGGTTTTTATTCCCATCATTATGCTGTGAAATCTTACCTAATCTTGCTTGGTAATCTCTAAACATTTTGCTCAAAACAACTTCTCTGATATTAGCCGCTTTTCCGTCTGGTACAGTTTGTTGATTAAGTGGTAATCCACTTTGTGAAGGAACAATCACGCAATCAACCTTATCACAACAGTTATAGAAGTTACTTAGCAATATCCTACACCCCTCTACTGAATAGAAAACAATGTCCGAAGATGCTGTCAGATACAAACTCCAATCCTGCTGTGTAGTGATACGAACAAATTGAGAACAACCACCCCCAAACGGAGAAACAGTCTGGGTAGCCATCCCCCTTTCATCCATAGGAAATTCGTATAGTGGTTCACATATTTTAGCAAAATATTGCTTAGTAGTATCATCTTGCTCAATAGGAACTATTACGTGCTTTACCCACATTGGATTTACCATAGGGTACTGATTCTTGTTATTTAATTGCACAAGAAATTCACGATCCAATTCCGAATCTCTTTCGTCAACAACTTTTCGAGCAATATCTTCTATTGTGAAAAATCCATTGGCAGGTCGAAATCCAGAGTAGAAATCATCCTCAATCCCTTGTGCAATATCTAAAACAAGTTTTGACATTTACTTTAGAATGGTTTTTGTCCTTTACCGATCATTGATTCATCTTCAACGCAACTACCGCACGTCTTGGTTTTACAGAAATTAGGTTTTTTCATTTTTGTATCAATTTATTGTGAAGAAAATTATTAGAGAAAGCAAGTGATAATGTATAGGCAATCCAAATCAGAACTGTCTTAAATCCATCAAAGTTTAGTTCTCTGCTGAATGCCATTGTCACTATGAATATAATTATTCCGTAGATAGAAGCATAACAAATTATACATGATGAAATTGGTTTTCTACTCCATTCTGGAAATAAAAAATTAGCCGGATATTCATCGCTTATTTGCGTGAACTGCTCCCAAAACTTTTCCCAAAATCCAAATACCATTCCTATGCGAGTGGCAATATACCAACCATTGCATACCAATGAACTAATAAAAACGAATAGTATAAACTCAATCATTTCTTTCATTATATTCTTGTGTTTTTTAGGTTCTCTGCCATCTGAAAAAGAGTATTGTCTTTCAAATAAATAGATGCTAATTTAGTAACCCTATCGAGCAACTCATTTTTTACTTGTTCATTCCACTCAATTTGAGTGCTTGTGCTTTCATCATATTGATAGTACTGAATCCCTGTCTGTGGGTTTGTCTGTACTGTATATCCAAACTTTGCTCTTTTAGGCAGTCGGTAATTGTCCAAAGTTACAATGCTTAAATTTCTTGGCGCAATCTTAAATCCACCTGAAAATTGTGTCGCGTATGGTCGGTCTAAAGTTGGGAACTTAGTTCTATGCTTTAAAACAGAATCCCATTCACTCGCATCTACTAATGTAACTCTTGATTCTTTTACTATCGGAATTAGTGCGAGTGGGATTTGGTCTTGAATCAAATTTAGTTTCGCATCACACGCTGAATTATCGGAAGTAGGACAACCGCATGAAGTTAGGTTTTCTTCTGTCCCTGTGAAGAAACAACGCATACTCCAAAAGTAATTGTATTCAGTAGATGGATAAAGTACCAACCCATAGTTTTGTCCTTCGGGTACTTCTACCGGAAGATTTTGTGACTTTAGAAAAGTAGATATATCATCATTTATTTTTTGATTCTGAAAAGCTGCTAACCTCTTTTCATTGAATAACTCTGTTGACGCTTGATTAAGCCAATTATCAGTTCTACTCGGTGGGACATTCCCACTTCGCCACTTGTTTAGGTTGTTTAACAAGTCATTCCGAAATGTATTTACGTTTATCATTCACAAATCTTAATGCACGTTAAATTCACAATTTACAGAAAGACTTGAACTGCCTGTAATTCCTAAAGTTAAAAGTATCTGACCTGTATCAAGAATTGTAATCATTGCAGGTGTCGGTGCTGTAACAAGACTTCCATTTGTTGCAGGAACAATAAATACCTCTCCTGATGAGGTGGATGGCCTATATCCAGATGGTAGTGTAGCAAGAACATAATATGTTGATGCATTCAAACTTATCCCTGAAATAAAACCTCTCAACCTAACATTTCCTAAAAAGTCTTTCGAGTACTGTAATCTTGACCCAACCGGAACAGTCCAATTACCACTTGTTGATACGAGATCAATCCATGATAATGTAGGCAATGCTGATTCGGAAGTTTGCCATTCATTCGCGTCTTCGTTCCACACTAAGGTATCTCCATCCTGAATTGCAGGACTTGACACATTCACATCACCAATACAAGAAAGTGTAGTAGTGGCTAACATAGCACATACATCAATACTAATAGTGAATGTCTTAGAGCAAACTCCGTCTGTTGGGGTAACTGTGATGAAATCCTGTAAGGATGATGCTGCTACTAAATAGGTAATATCGCTTGCATCAATCTTTATATTACCCATGAATTGAGTAAGTGTAAGGTCAATATCACCGCACATATTTCCTTTTACAATAGTGCCTCCACTCATATACAATGGGGCAATAGAAATTCCTTGCGGGGCGCAATCGCAGTTACATTGAAATCCACCGATCTTACGGAGTCTTTCAAGTATGTCACCGAAATTCTTACCACATCTTTTAAACCATGCAATCTTACCTAATTCAGCAATTACTAAGACAAGTGTTCTTAGCTGCTGTGTTGCCTGATTAGGATTAACTGGTGAACAACTTGTTACATCGGCTACTAACTTTTCATAATCGCAAAGTGCTTTACAAAGAGTATAACCACATTGAACATCAAATGTATTCTGATAATAGTATGCCGCCTTTACTGTGGTTGTATCGGTTAGTGGGTATGTCTGTATAACAGTTCCCTGAATGGAATAAACACCAGCTATTGTAAGCGGAAATGTAAAGGGAATGAATGTAGCTGTCTGTTGTGATACTGTTCCTGTGGTATCAATAGGATATGTTACTGTAAGTGCTGTTTCTGTTGCTGATGGTGTGATTCCATTGTAGGTGAATCCTGTTCCGTTGTCTTGCACGATCAACATTCCTAAATCGCAGTTCGGGTCAACATCTAAATTCAACCCACCATAATTATTTACCGCATTACTTAATGAATTAGGTTTACAAAGATTGATGGTTTTGTAACCTATCCCTGTTCCGCTATCACTCCAATCGTATTGTGTACCATCTTGGTCAATAAGAGTTGCATAAACCTTATATTGCCCCCATGTAACTTGTCCATTATAGTAGGGAAGGTTTATACTAAATGAAGTAAGACCTGGATATATGTCAACATTAGGAGGATAAACAGTAGTTGTGAAAGCTAAATTTCTTGGGTCAACAATTTTTATTACAATCCCAATGATATTAGTATCCCCACTACCGATATACGTTGAAATATCAGTTACCGTTGCTTTCGGAACAGGAATAGAAATATCAAACAGTGCTGTGAAATCAAAGTTTGAAATGTTAGGACTACTATTTATCTGCATGTTGTATGTATTTTAAAATTAATAGCCGTCAGCCGATTCATGTGTTTCGACAGACGGCTATTAACCTTTTTTAAGTTTATTACTACCTTAGTACTTTTTGCCTTTAGGCATCTTTGCTTTCTTCTTTTTCATGTGTTACACGAATCTTGTGTGGCTCAAATTACCAACTGAACATGCACTCGCGCCTGCTTTAAGTTGGTTTCCACTAAGTGTCCATGTTGCAAGTGCGCTCCAATTTGCTTGCGCCCATGCAAGAGCGGCAGCAATGGTTTCAAAATGTACTGCTCCACTTGTGTAAAGTACACCACCGCAAGAAAATTGCAAGTTGTATTCTGGTTCTGGGCTATCAGCCGGCAACGTATCGAAGTAATCATACGTACATGTGCCGTCTGTGCAATCTTGCGTTATCTTTCCTGTGGTCATGTGTTGGAGTGTTGGTATAATAGATGATGCTGTTGCACCTACACTCGGTTCGCCGGCAGGACTTGTTACGCAACATTGGCTACATGCATTGGCAACAATCTGATTCACGTCTGTTGACGGTGATCCTTGATCGGCAATGATATAGTACTCCGTTCCGTATGTTACTGCCCGTGCGACAGGAAATCCAGCCGCAGGTAGAACAGCAGCGGTTAATTCAGGAGGGTATTTCCACGTCTGTTGTAAATCATCGCTATGGAAATAAAAATCACGTCCATCAATTACTGTCCCTGACGGGCAGGGAAGATGAAATGATGTTGGGCAGCTTATTAGACTGATTCCGTTCTTTGCAACTACTGTAACTTTAATTGTGTTTGCCATTGTTTGATGGAGTTAATTTGTTATAGACATTTTTTTTGCCTCAACTGAATTTTTGAGGTGATCGAACTCATTTGCACCATCTTGTGATGCGTAGTAACTAACGATTTTTTCTATTGCAAGCTCTTCTGTTGTTCCCACTTTGAAGGTTACGACAGTATTTCCTGTTAATGTATTCTGAAATTTACCTTTTTCTCTTACTAAGATGTCAAGTCCTATTGCTTGTTGTACAACTTGAAGGTAGTTTACGTTTTCTTGATTAACTCCATTGATAATCATATCGGGGTTATTGTCCGCGATATAAAGAAGTGCTTTGAATTTTTCTTCATCACTATCATACCCGCTAATCTGTGTACGGAATACGTTAGTATAGAACTGCATTTTGTCTTTATTGAAACGCTTAGTTTTAATGTCACGAACCTGATAAACAATATCACGGGCTTCTTGAACTTTATCATCCTTATCATCAAGTTCAATAGCCGCATTACGTCTTGTGTCATTGATCTTAAATGCTGCTGCTGAAATGCTTGCATCACGAAGTTCAAAGTCCGCGTTACCATTGTGAGTAAGAAGGAATACTAAAAGTCCTTTGTCGGTAGGTTTGTTTTTAGAATCAACCATGTAATCACCCCAAAGCATGAAAATCTCATCGTTCTTAGTTGGCTTTAACGCCATCTTTTCCTGTTCTACTTTCCAAATAGAGTTTTCACCTTTAATGTATCGTTTGTATGCAACCGTTCCGATTGAACCAATAACAACCTTATTTTTTGTTGAAACAACGCCATCACTAACAAACAGATATTCACTTCCCCATATTTCATTGAATAGTTTTACAAACGCCTCTGTTAGCACAACACGATCTTCATTTAGAATACGCTTGTGTTTAGGTACATCTATTCTCGTTTTACCACCGTCTTTAGAAAATCCTGATGCGTGACGATTAGCAACCGTGAATTGTACCTGTTTAGGGTAAGTTATTGTTTCTGTGTAATGTTGTGTTACGTTGGTCATTTACTTGTTTTTTAGATTTTTGCTTTTACTCTATATGTTAGATTAGCAATTTTATTGTTATTAACAAACTGATGCTGCGATGATTGCGTGATCTTCCATTACGTGAAACATTGCTGCAAATTTCTGAATCATGTAGCCATCTACCTTCTGACAACGGCTTACATAACGCTCGTCAATCTGTGTTTCAAAGTAACCACCTGATGCACACTGTGTTTCGGGATAGTAAATATCAATCGGGCTTACTGTATTTCCCTGTACTGTTTTGATAGGGCAAAGAGGCATTGACATTGCCATGTTGCTGAATGCGTACCCATCAATTCCGTAAGATGTATTCGATGCGAGATAGGGGAGTACCTTAACATCAACCTCAATATCATCAACCATGAATTTGTTGAATCCTAAGTATTGAAGTGAACGGTCAAGTCCTGTTCCGTTAATATCCCATGCCATAGTTGTGCAAACTCCAAGTCCGCGATCAACAATAGATTGATTAGATGAATCTGTCAATCCTCTGAAAAATTCGGGGGATACAAACCATGCGTAACGCTTGCAACGCTGATTTGCTTCTGCGAAACGAGCAAATGCCCTCATTCCCTGAAACATATTGAAACCTGTGAACGGGTCAAATTGATAGTCAAAGCCACCACCATTAAGTACCGAAGGGATATAACCTTCAAACCCTTCGTATCCCTGAATGTCTGCTGTAATAGCTGGATTAGTAATTTCATTACCTAAAAGCAATAGTTGGTCGCGGGTACGTTTCATTGCTACACGAGCTGTCTGTGCTGCTACTGCATCCCAACATTCTTTCAGTTCAAGTTGTCCTGATGCGTTCATTACTGGTGCTTGTGCGAATTGCAAAACACCATCATAACCTTCATTCAGTTCACGCTCAATACACCAATCTTTACGAATGGCTACCATCTTTGTATGCTGAACAGTGCCAGGTGTCGGTGCTGATGTTTCGTCAACTGGGCAAGAACCACCACCAACTAAACGTGCGCCAGGATTCGGAAACAGACGTTGGTTAGCATTAAGGGTAATTGATTGTGTTTTCTTCAATGGCTTTAATTCCAAAGTCCATCCAAAAGGAACACTGCGATCAATAGTTCCAATCAATGCAACAGGGAATGAAAGTCCAGGCAAGTTAATAGGCGAACCGCTTACAGGTACAGCCGCCGTACCATCTGCTGAATAAGAACCTTGCGCAATGGTGACAACAACAGTTGCACCTTCCGCACCCGATACACCATTCTTAATTTGGAATGAGTAATCAGGACGTGAATAAGTTGCTCTCCATGCAGATGTAGAGTTGATAGCCATTTCGGACTTGCCGAAAATCTGGTCAACAATACCCCACATATTAGGGTCTTCGTCTTCACCACTTATGATGGTGTCGTAGATGGCATACTTGCGTATGTAATCTGCTGTTTCATTTCCAGCGCAATCTACTTGCGCTTGGTTTGAAAGCATATAGTTGCGATCAAAGAAGTTTACCTTTGAAAGACATCCATCAATAGTTTCTGTCTTTGTTACGCCGGTTGATCTGTATGAAAAAAAGCCCATATTACGTGGTTTTTATTTTAACGGTTATGAAGTAATGGTGAATCCTTTGGAATTGGAATATTTTTTACTGCTGCTTCTGCGAGTTCATTAATTCTACTATCATCAGATGTGAGAATCCTTTCGATAGGTGCTTGTGCGCCAACTTTTCCTTTATTGATTCCGTCGGTCTGCCCAAGTCTGTAAAGTGATTCGCCTACTTGATTTTGATACTTATCTCTGATATAGTTCTTTACTTGTTTTGATATTTCTTCCGTGTCATTCTGCTTATCCGAAGATATAATCAATCCTGCGAGTTGGTTTGTAAGATAACTTTGAACATCTTTCTTCGCATCATCATTAAGTTTTACAATCGCTTTGATTTCAGTATCTCCAAATTTGTAATTCATTGGGATAGCATTGAAATCAATATCGTTAACTACCTTATCGGCAGTTTTTACGAAGTCATTTGCTCTTGCAATAAATGTTTTATGCTGTGCGTAGTTAGTGTCAATATTTTCGAGTGCCGCTTTAGCTTGTGCTTTTAGTATTTCAGCTTTGGCATTACGTCTTTTTTCACCGAACTTAACAAGACGCTCATCGAACTTAGGTTTTTCTGTTGTTACTTCTTCCTCTTCAACACTAAACCCATCATCTTTGAAAACAACATTACCATCCACATCACGTTTTACCTTACTTTCTTTTACCGTGATTGATTTTTGAATGTTATAGTAGTCGTCATAAGCATCAGCAACTTCTTCTTTAGTTGCTTTGGGGTTATCCGATAGGTATGATTTAGTAAATTCTTTCTTTGTTAAATCCGTACCATCTGAATTGATAACGCTTTCGATTTCGTTGAATTGGTCATTAGTCATTCCCATTACTTCAACAGCAAATTTGCGTTTATCTGCCTTTTCTATTTCGGCTTGTTTCTGTGCTACCTCTGGTGATAATGTTTCCTTAGAAACCTTTAATCCCCTCTTATTTGCAAGTTCAAGAATTTGTTCTTCGGTAAGGTCGTCAAAATTGATCGGCTTCTTTTCTTCTACTATTGTAGTGACTTCTGCCGTTGCATTATTTTTTACTTCCGCATTAGGTGTCGCGTTTTTCTTTTCATCAACCGTAGTAGTTGCTGTTGACGATTTAGCATTTCTAATCTCGTCTAACTTTTCTTTTTTCGGTACGAAGATTTCTTCTGTGGTCACGCGGTTATGCTTTTTGAACGATGTAAAGGTGAAATGAAAATCAATACGATTATCATTGGAATATAAAAAAGTATCTTACCTTTGTATTTCTAAAGTATGACTTCATCTATAAAAAAACTAAGAATTGGCTAAAGAAGAAAGTACCGAAAATAATTTAGTGAAATCAGTGAAGATTTCTCCGTTTCTATATTTGAAGATAAAAATCTTCTTAAAAGAGGATAAGAAGAAAAAGAAAACAGATGAATCAGAATTTAAGGGATGCTTTAACCCATACATCATTCACCTAATAAGAGAGGATTTTAAAAGAAGGGGATTGCTGTAAATTAGTTTACAGAAAATATATCATCTACCCCTTCATTATATTCTATAATTCCCTTGATAAATTCTATTAACTCATTTTTCATTTGCAACTGCCCTGAACATAGTGATGCTTCATCACATTCATTCACCCATTCGATAAGCCCTTCTGCAAGAATGAATCTATGACCTTCATGTTCTATGAAATCTATTATCATAATCCTTATTGTTGTTGTATTGGCTGCTGATTCATATTAGCCATATTTACCTCATGCTGTTGCTCCATTGATGTATTTGATTTGTCTAATGTATCGTTAAGTAGCGTAGTATGAATGTTCTGTTGGTGTTTCATATCGTTGGTGATATGCTTTGATATTTCTTTCGTGTTAGTAGTATCAATCTTTACACCCGCTTTTATCTTCTCTACCTCTACTGAAAAACTGCCATTTGTTGTAGCTACATCATTTGTTCCCTTATTAGTCAATGCAATTTCTTCCATCTTATTTTTATGCTTCATTTGCTCTAATTGGATAGGTGCTTCCATATTAGCTTGCGCCGATTGCATCTGTTGTTGCATATTCTTTGCCTCATATAATGACAGTAATGCTGCTGCTAACTTGTAATTCTTAATATCATTGATCTGAAATGCTTGCGCTGATGTTATTACTTTCGATTGCAGCATTATGTTTGTCTGTTGCTTTATCTCTTGTCGCTGTATCTCATTCATGCCCCAAGAAATATCAATAGCAAATGTGTATGGTGGATTTGTGCCAAGTAATTTTATTGCCTGCACATTTCTATCTCCTATTGCTTGTGATAATGACTTAAACGCTTCTGCTGTCACATCACCATTTGCTATCCATTGAATCTTTTGTGAGAAATTAAAACATACGTCACTAAACATTTTTTGTACTGCTGATTGAATATAATATATTGTGTTCAATGATTGTTGTAATGCAATTTGGCTTACCCCAAGCCCTTGATCTCCTGACGGATTTGATGATGCAAGTAAAATATCACTCACACCTGTTATCTCAACAATAAAATTTTTATCTTGCATTATCAGCCCATACAAATCAGTAACAGTTTTTTCAAGCCCTCTTTCTTGCCAATGCACCGGCATAGAATCGCCACCTGTTTGTTCTCCGTTTATTGTTTGCGGAACATAGATTCCATTCGTTAGATTCTTTAGGATTTTTAAAACGTCAAGAGTTTTCCCTTGCTTTCCATCCGTGCCGACAATTTCTTTTGCTATCAATCGAACCGTATCAGAGTTCCACATTTCACCACTTCCCTTTGATTCATTTATCCAATGCTGAATCTTGCACCATAAATCAAAAATGTGTTTGATATACGGTTGTGCCTTTTCATTCATTGACTTACCTTTTATCTTATATGTCACAATAGAATAATCAGTAAGTTCATTTGTTGTTCCGTATCTTACCGCAAGGGGAAGTTTACCAAATCCGAAAACAAGATTTGAATTAGGAATGTAATAACCCTTATAGGTAACATCATAAAACTTGTATTCAAGATAGCGGTCTGAATCCTTTTTTAGCGCATCAATACTATCTACTTTATGAATATTCTTTGGTGGATTATAGTCGTAAGATTGTTTTACTGTGTTTAGGTTTCCATTGTCAAGACTATGAACATATAAGTCAGAGTTCTGACTTTTTATTTCAAGATAACCAAGTGTAACACGAAGATTTAAAAATGCCTGCCAATCACAACATCTCTCACGCGGAGTTCCATACGGATAAGCAAACCCTGATGTTGGGTCTGCATGACTACCATACATCCAAATACCATCGTAATTAGTATTGCCTCCGTTTGCTGTGGCAAGTGACAGTAGTTGTGCTAAATCATCCATCGTAATATCCTTACCCATGATGCCTATGATCTTTCGTACTTCCAAAGGTTGCTCCCATCCTTTTCCTAACGCATCTTTACCATCCGGTTGTTTTGCAATAACAGTATAAGCATTGTACGGATAGATATACATAAGTTGTGGTTCACCTGAATAACTATTCACAACCACTTGCATTGAAGCGCAGTTATCATTTATTAAATCAGCTACAATCAACTTAAACTTTTCATTGTATTCGTTGATGTTTAAATAATGTTGCATCCCTACTTCTAATGCCACTTCCCAAATTTGACGTTGTAGGAAATCTTTAAATATCCCCTCGTCAATTGGGTTATTTATGTCAAGGTTCAGCTTTTTAATAGGTGAAATATCAGACGAGAAATCTTCTGGTTTAGAAACAGGTAATGGCTGTTTCATTCCTAACGCCTGACCGAACTTCTGCGCCATAGGTGCTATCTCTGCTTCTGCTTTAAGCAAATCAATATCTGCATCACGTTTACTTCTTGCTGTTGGGTCAACTGTATTTGCTATCGCACTAAATCCCATCTTTTCTAAGATTGACGTTATTGATGTTACTCTCCCCCCAAATAAATCAAGGGGCTGGAAGTCAATAAATAATTCATCCGCTTTTATATTAAAAATATCGTACTTTTTGCGTGCATACTCAATACTATAATTCCCCTCTGCAAAAGACTGATTTAGATCGTAGCGATTTTTACTGATTAGCCATTGCTTTTTATTCATCAATTCACCCAATAAACGATGAAACCACTCTTTTGTTTTAGCGGTTGGATTGAACTCGGTAAAGACAGTACTTATTGTTGCCATATTATTTACATTTAAAATGATTCTGTTGCTGAAACATTTATTCCACTTAACTCAAAATATTTTGCAATATTATTAGGGTCAATAAGAAGTCTTACCTTAATCCAATTACCAAACAAACTATCACCATCAACTAAAGTCGAGATACCTTGTGGATTAATAGTGTAAATATCACAAAGAAAAGCAACCTCACTTTGTTGTTCAGTCATTTGGCTTTCTTCGATTGGTAGTTGTGATAGCTGAAATGCTTGTGTGATAACTTCATCGGAGTAGAAAAGTGATTCCTTACATAGTATTCTCATTGCTAAAAATCTTTTCTGTATTAAGTTCTTTCCTTCACCTCCGTTGAAAACAAATTTTATGATCGGTTCGTATTGTACTCCAAAGAAATTATTAAATGTGATTCCAGTTGTTTTTATTTTGTGGTGTATGTACGGCTTACCTTGTTTAAATGAGATAAGCTGAACGCCGTCTTTACCACTATCGAAGTTAATCATCTGTTCGGGAGTAAATGAATAACTACCACTCCAAAATCCACCTATATTAAACGATACTGTTTCATTGTTTTCTATCGAATAATCTCTTGCATCTGTACCGTACTCAATCTCATTCGATGAACCTACTCTGCCAAAGGACGTGTTTAGTATCTCATTTGTTTTGGGGTCGTATGCTGAATGGAGAAATAAGAAACTATCAGCAAATTGATTTTCATCTCTAAGTTCTGAAATCTTTTTAAACTTCTCAATCCAGTAACTCTTTATGCCGCCTGAACTTTGATCGCTTTCTTCGGTAATATCCCAAACTGTTTGATAATTTGATTTACACCATGCGCTACGCTTTACGTCTGCAAATGTTATCCATTCTTCATGAAAGATAATCGTATTGGTATCTCTTAAATCACATCCATATATGTTCCCTATCTTCTGTTGCTTATTACCTAAGTAATCGGGATTTGCTTGCACGTTTCCATCCGATGTGATAAGTAAAAGATTCTGAGAAATGTTAGCTATAAACCAATTATTTTCACATAACGCAAAGAATAGTCCTGTCTGTGCTTTTGTTGCTACTATCCCTCCTGCGCCCTGCACTACATAAGACTTTTTATTTTCCGTTCTCCATGTTGAAAGTCCATTTATATTACCGTCGTGTAACAAATTATCGCTGTATTGCACATCATTAAGATACCATGTCTGTCTTTGGTTTTCATTCCTTACAAATGGTCTGCCCGTTGAAAATAACCTAATAACATTAGACCCACTAACTGCTGTTCCCCAAAAGTCACTCGGTGCAAAATGTTCAAACGGATGCGGTGGTGTTATTACTGATGGTACGCCGTCCTTATCTACAACAGGAATTGATCTGTAAAACCAATACGTATCGTAAAATGGAATTGTGCCTGATGAAATTATCGGTTCGTAACTCTGTGTTGATTCATTGAATAATACAGGAATCGAAGGACATTGTTCTAAGTAAACTGCTTCCGTTGTGCAAACAGGGTCACGCCAAATTTCAAAAGTTGCATTCGCTGTTAAGTCAAGTAATCTTGAATCAAATGGAATGAGTAATACTGTTCCATCTATTGTTGAAGAAATCGGTAAGTCTATCAACCCTCCATTACTTAATGTGTCATAAACCGTTCCGTCGCCGTTTGTAATCCATCGGATAATATCACCATCTAACCACTGATATTTTGTGTTGGTGTTAAAATTATTCTGCGTATTAAATGTAGTTAATTCATCAATATACACTTTTATATTTACAGCTATTTCCGGTGCTGTCACATTTCCTGCCGAATCTACAAACTCAATCTTATTTGCAAGCCATGATAGTAAAAATTCGTATGTATTTGCTGTTACTGCAAAACGAATCTTCTTTACCCATGATTCTAAATTAAGTGGTGCTGTAACTGCCCAATCAAAATAATAAGGTGCAAATACTCCGTTGCTTTGAATAGTCGGTACAGTAAAGAATCCTATTCTTTGTGCTGAATTATTTCTATCAAGATAGTCATATCCAATTATCGAAACAGCATACGTTCCACCTGTCTTTAATCCTCTTGTTTGTTCAGGAATTATATTACCTAACGTAAATTCTCCTATGTATTGCGATACAACAGGACATTGAAAACAAAATGGAAAATCAATGGCATGAACTGGTAAACATGGTGTACAATCACATCCGTTCGTGAAAATACATGACCCTTTCGTTCCGAAAATAACTATATCTCCCGCTCTATGTGTTTCAAAGTTGAATACAGCAAAAGCATCATCATGCACTAATATAGTAAATTCTCCTTGCGAATCTGTCATTGATACTCGTCCTGTTCGCGTAATCATTACAGGAATATTTGCGACAGGAAGACCATCACAGTCAATAACTTTACCTGTAATTAATGAATGACAACAATCATTGTAATCTGATAGCCCTGCCCCTGATAATGGAACTATCTTATCGCATTGACCGAACCTTGCCCCATCCGTTCCGCATGTTACTGCTGTTTTAACGTTGCAATCACCGCCTGTAACGCTTATAGTAACAATGAATGAACCTGTTTTAGCCATAGCAAACCAAAATCCATTTGCATCTGTACGTGCTGTTTGAATAGTCGTGCTTCCTGTACTAAATTCGCTATCTGCAAGTTCAACCGCTAATCCTGTTAATCCCTCTCTTAGATAACCACCTACTGCATTTGCATTTGATTGTGATAGGTCTGCTATTACAATATAATCAGGGTATGTATAGTCACTCGTACATGCAGGTATAAGAAGTTCTCTTAATGATGTTCCTTCAAGTGAACTTCTAATATCTCCTAAAGGGATATAGTTTGATACCTTTATTGTTCCGTAAAAATAAGTACTTGTACCTTCACAAACTGATAAGTCAGTAGCAAGGTGTGAATAAATTTCAAAAATGTAATATGTGTTTTGTGGTACAACAAATTCCCATTGCTGATAGAAATAATTTCCGTTGTAAGCATCTGATATAATTCCTGTTGATGGGTCTTTCGGTACTCCATAAACATTATCGGGATCACCTATTCGGTATTGCTTTGAAACAGTTTTATACGGTGTACCTCTTAACCCCCCAATGAATCCTTTATATGGGTTAGCGATACGCTGATTATATGCTGATATTACAGTTCCATCAATAGTTCCAGACGAACCATATCCACCGAATGCAATATCTGTTGAATCTGCTAATTGTGTAATTGGGTTATTCCTATTTTCAGCGAAGTTTTCTATTACTGCTCTAACAATAATTTTTATCATCCCTGCACTACATAATGAACTGTCTTGAACAGGATTGATAGTAATGTTTTCAATAGGGCAAATAAAGTTATCGTAACCCAAAAGATTATTCGACATAGAAAGTTTGTCGTCAATCATTGTTTGAGATACGCTTGCTATTGGAAGATCATCGAATAGTCTTGCTACTTCTGTTGGAGCAACAGGGATACATTGTTTATTTCCGCAAAATTGATAGATGAATGTATTTGCTGTTGAACATTGCTGTACTTCCTCAATATCGGGAGGGTACGGATGTGGTTCTGAAATGTTAATTACTAAATCACCATAGACTATGATTTCCGATGAAACAGATATAAAACCATTTTCAGTTTTAAATATTCCCTTATTTAATGAATTTAGCCACATAATAAGTCCATGAAATCCAGCAAGAGGGTTTTGAGTGTATGTTACTCCATCAATAGTAATACTTGCTGATGGAACGTCTATCGGTGGTGATTTTGATAAATCCCATGTATATGTAAATGTTGAGAAACACCCACTTTGACAACTGCAATCTGTAACTGGTTCGCAACTATCAATAATCGGATCATCCGAAAAAGAATCACCTTCACCTGTATAAAAAGTCAATGCGCTTACTTCTAAGCATGAATTAATAATAAACCCTAATTTAGTTGGGCTACATACTGTAATATCTGTCTGTAAAAAACCAAGTGACACCATCCATAGTGCGAATGGCTCAAAATCACTAAATGAATCTGAATTGTATGTAACAGTACCTATTGTAATAGATGCCGTAGCTGGGGCAGCTGGAAACGCCATCTCACAAAAATCAAACGAGTAATTGCAAGTTTGTGATGATAGGATAAAATAATTTTTTAGCGCAATAGTCCTATCCCAAAAATTTGATGTGGGTGGGGATGAACAATCTTCCCATTTATGAATCACATCGTATTGGAAGAAGTTAGTCCCATCATTAGAGAAGTACAGGTATATTTTATCTACAATCGCGCTACCTGCATCAAGTTGTAATCGAAAACATTTTAATGAATCACTATTTATATTACAATCTCCACCGTCAAGATAAACGGGTGTACTGTACGGAGATATAACAGACTTTCTTCCAAACACATCACCGAATGAAGTAGCAAACCACCACATCTTTCTAACTAAATTATTATTCTCCGGCGTATCTTCATAAAACTGTAAATCAGTATCATCATCAAACGGAAGTACAATAGGACAAGTTTGTGGTGGGCGACAACCTAACTGTATAAATTCACATGGGTCGCAGTATGGGTAGAATGTTTGAAAGTAAGGAAATGAAATTGGGTTATACGAATCGGTAGCGATAGCACTTTCTACATCAATAAATTTTTGTGTTTCAATACCATCTGTGAAAGTATAAAATTTATTCTTTATTGTTCTGTTGCCGCTACCATCACTATCATAAATAATAAATAACGCACACCGATGTGCCGGCAAATGATATTGAGGCTCAAAATGAAATCCTAAACAACTACCCTCATAAACCTTTCTACATGACTGTGATTCTGTACCATATACCCAAAGACTATGGTTATATTCATCATTAAATATTTCATAATATACTTCGCTTGTTTCTCTTGATTGATACGCTCCGATGCAAATATTATTACCTTCTGGTAAATCAATATCACACAGTATTTCATTGCTTTGTGTTGGGGTCGCATTTTGAACATTGCCACCTTGTGATGTAGTGTTACCTGAAAGATTTGCTTCCGAATTTATATTCAGATTCCACCGTACATTAAGAAGATATGCTGCATTGAAAGCATCCCTCAATTCATCACTTAAATCGAGTTGTATCTTTATCGGTTTATGTATTTGAGAGATTTCTGCCAACTTTTTTGTATTTTGCGCGAGTTCAAAAGTACATAAAAAATGATTGCAAGTTTATTTTCTCTTATTCAAGACGATATTGACGATAATTATAGCATCAAAAATCTGAAAGATAGCTTACATAAATGCGGGGCAATAGGAAAATTCCAATCTATCTATGATGAGTTCGGTAATGATGCTGAAAAAGTAATCGCTTACTTGATATTTGCCTACTCCTTTGATTCAACTTTTGTTGTGGCTGGAGAAGATTGGAAATCCACTAAAGAAGGAATAATGGACTTACTTAAAATGGACTGTGTTTCTTTTAATGAGGTGCTTTCACTAAAAAAGCAATGTATCAAAGATGCCGTTCTATATCTATCAAAAGAAGTAAAAGATTTTAGATTTCATCAACTTATTGTGTGGAAAGAGAGTGCATCTATCCTTGATGAAATTGCAACAACATATCCTGATTTAGAATCAAAGTCAACAGCAAAAAATATTGCAGATGCAGCTAAGTTCTCCTATGAACTAAAACAAAAGGCAACCCAACTTGAAAATGAGATTCGCCAAACTTCAAAATCAACAGGACGTTTGAAAGAAGCACAAACTCTATCATTGGATTCAATGTCAATGGAGTCAATCTTAAAATCTCTCAAGTAATCGTAAGCATTGAAATTGAATTTGCAGGAGCATATACAGAATGTTCCGTTATTGTTTCATGATTGAAAATCTTTGTTGAAAGTGAGTCGCCAAAGTAACTTTCTCTCGTCCAACTCGTTTTTAATGTGCCGTCAATGAAAATACCATCATCTGATGACCCGATTTGCGAACCATCATTTATTAGTAGTATTCTGTATGTTCCACTATCTACTACTGCAATACCTGAAACATTGCTTCCAAGATTTAATGTAATAGGAACATAGGTCGGTGTTCCTGTAAATAGTTGTCCGATTAGCATCAATCCAAGTCCTTGATTTGATACTACGTTATTTTGGTCAATAAACTGCTTTAAGTCCTGGTAACTTGCGTAACTTATTAAATCATCGTTAGAAAAGTTGTAATCGAGCATCATCTTGATAAACTTACCCTGAAATAGTAATCCCAAAATAGTATCTTCAAGATTAACCGATGAATTAGGATTTCTTAATCCCCATTGCCACACACCCATTTTCTTTGTAGGATAAGCAGCATGGAAATTATTTAGTCTTGTTACTGCTGTTGTAAATACGGCTGTGTTAATCTTTGTTAGATTCGCCTGCCAATCAGTAGAAGATAACGTAACTGATGGGTTTGAAAGTAGATTATTTAGATTGAAATACTGCCTGAATCCCTGATTTGTGTACCCTTGTAATTGTGGATTCCAAAGTGTATCTCTGCTGCCATTTTCTTCAATTAGTGCTGTGTCAAGATAGAAATTTTTTGTTGGATTCGCACTAACGAGCGATGAAAGTTCTGGTGCTGCTTTGGTGATGTAAGCTATCGCCTTATTAGTGTAATCGGTGTTTGTTGTCGCAGGAAATCCCAACCAATATACATCATCCCCGCTTGTCACTTCCTCTTGTCCTAACATGATATGCTTTGGAGTAACCCCCTGATTTGTTGCGTGTGTTATCTTCCATTCTATTTGCGATTGCCATGTTCCATCAGGTAACTGTATGTTTGCAACAACGTCAAGTCGTATTCCTACTTCTTTACAAAGCTCTACTGTCTGCAAAAAGAAATCTACGGTGAAAGGAGTGTCAGGGCAACATTCACCATCACCAAAACTACAATCAGAACATTGATAACCACCACCTACCAAATAATTTGTTTCACCAACCAAAACTTGCTCTTGTTTAGCAATAGCACCACCGGCATACTGTAATGCTTTTGCTTTTAGATTTGTGATGATTGCTTTAAACTCCGATGTGAGAATATCTCTTGTTGTCATTGGATTTCCAATGTATCCAATATGAAGCGCAGAGAAACACCACACATCACTATTAGCTGCCTGTTGATTTGCTGTAAGAAGGGATATTGAATTATTTTGATTTTGTTCGTCTGCTATCGTGGTGGATTGAACTGAAAGAACACCTGTACTGCACGTAGTTCCTGTCACCGTTAAAACATTATTATCTAAACTCCATGTGCCAAATGCACCTAAAGTATTTTGCGCCCATATCAAAGCATCATCACCATTATCAAACGTTGGACTTGTAAATGACACCCCATTACAAAAAAATGATACCGTAAAAAGTATCTGTGGCGGTGAACTTAAATCTATCGGTAATGATACCGAATAATCGAGTGTATTTAATTGATAATCCATGTTACAAAGGTGACGTTATTTTTTCAAATAATGAAAGATATTTAGGTAATAGCGTTTCCCATGATATACCTTCTTTAAGTACTTTTGCTTTTTCTATTGCTGCGTTGTAAAAATCAACATCGCAAAATTCATCAATCTTATCTGCTAACTTTCTTACGTCTGCTTCGTAAACATCAACCTGTTTCTTGCATCTGAATGTTGTCACGTGTGTTGTTGGAACTAACCACTCTTTAGGTAGCCATTGATTGTTTGGTGAAATATCCGTTGTGATGATTGGCATCTCGGCTGCAAGTGATTCATGAAATGGTAAGCTCAAACCACCATACTTACGAGGTATAATCAATACTCCACCACTATAATTATCGTAATAATTTTCTTTGTTGGAAGTGTCTTTTGTAAGTTTTACATTTTCAGGGATAGGACTATTTATATGAAACGGATGCTGTGATCTGATAATAATATCAATATCATTCTTTACATACTGTAATGAGTTAAGTAATGTATGTGTTCCATTCCTGTCGTATGCTGCTGAACGACCTTGAATATGTACGAATGTTTTCTCTTTTCGTTGTGGTGTAAAATACTTTGTGTTTACTGGAACAGTAAGAAATTGTTTCGGTTCTGGAATCTCATCGTAATGCCAAAGTGAAGGTGCAATAAATAAATCAGGTTTTGGAAAGTGTGAAGGATACTCCAAAAATTCATAGTTTAGCTGCAAAATACTTTTTACGCCACTATGCCTGCAAATGTCGAACAGCTTGTAATCGTAAGGGTTCTCAAAAGTAATCAGCACATCAATATCCTTTACGAAATTAAACATTATATGATCTGGTATAAATCCCATTCTGGTAATTTGATGTATTTGTTGATTAGGATACCATTCAGGATGCTGTGGGATAGTGCTTGAAATTTTACTTACGTCAATTACAAGTGCCTTGCATGGAATATTGTCAAAGAACTCTTTAGATTGAATACCAAGACCCGTTTTATCGCAACGACAAATAGCTCCAATTATCATTTTACAAAAATTTATCTTTTGAGTTCTATGAAACGATCAAATTATTCCAATATTTTTGTGGTAAATAATCTAAAAAGCCCTCAATATTCCATTGAGTAAAAATATTAGAAATTACGATATTAAAATATCCACTCCTTATGCCTTGACCGATTCCATTATTAAACTCTCATCCTCACGACTATCCAAGTCACAGTCGCCATATTTTCCTTTTTTTATTTCTGTAAATTCATTTCTACTCAATACATCAGTAAGAGAATCTGTTGTAAAAACACATCTTGTATCACCATGCCAAAAAATATATCTCGCAAACTTTCCACTTAATGTACTTTCAATATCATCAGCAATGGGAAACCAATCTATGTTTTTAGTTATGAACATATCCATCGCTCGAAGTAAATCAGGTGTAAGAATCCTAAGTGTCGCTCCATGCTTCATAATACGCATCACTTCTTTAAGCACTATCGGTATTTCATCATAATGAAAACATTGAAGCGTATGATTCATAAGAACAAAATCAAAATATTCATTTTTAAAAGGAAGCCCTTTTAAAACATCAGCAACAATATTTTCACCGTAGTCAACTTTATCTACATGAATATAATTTTCTTTTTTATCGTAGCCCGAACCTAAATTTAATTTCATATTTATTTAATTAAAGATGTAACTCTCCAATGCCTTTCAGGAACCAATACTGTATAAGCACTTATGTCACCTATATTTAACTGTGATTTGTATTTATGTATAGCAAACACTTTATCAGATGTTGGATTAATATAACTATTCTTATATTCAAGATCACAGCCATACTTCTTCTTTATTTCATCAATACGGTCAATACTTTCTTTAGGTTCTATAATCCTATATGGCAATTCTTCATATAGATATAAATCAGGTCTAACATCAAATGATAACCACACAGTCATTACAATATCATTTGTCATTATGTGATCTGGATGCTTAACACCGAATGGTGCATATATTATATCGTATTCAGACAATATTGATAGTTCAGAAATAATATCCGACACATTGTTTTCTAATCCATACTGAAAGTCGTAAAATGGAAGATGAATAAACGCAGCACCTAAATGACAACACGCCTGTATGTCTTCACCTTGCCTCTCTATCATTGCATTATGAGATGAATCAAATCCTGTTTTTAAATCATAGTCAGTAATTATATTTTCATCCTTCGGTATGCCTGCAAAAACAGTGATAACAAAAGTATTTTTTTCATGTGAAAGCATGTCACCACATGAAAATATCCCATCATCTAAATGGCTACTAACGACTGCTATTTTGCTCACTTTTCAAATATTGTTTTTAAAATTGTTTTCCATCTTTCTGTATAATTATGATCTTGTTTTGCTCTTTCGTATCCAGCATTCCTTATTTCTTCTCTTTCAGAATCGGAAACAAGAAAATGATCTATCAACTTTTTTAATTGTGTAAAATCTCCATAGGTGTATGTTACTATTTCTTTACCTATATCATAATAATCTTCAATCCCATTAATGTACGGAGCAATCATAAATCCACCACGCGAAGGGACTTCAAAATATCTGTCAGAAAAATAATTCTCGTAAGTGAAATTCTTGCATAATGTATCCCCAATCACAATCTTTGCACTTGCATATAGGTCATTCAGTTCTTTTCCTCGAATGGTTTGTAATCCACCGCTTCCATAATGAGCAAATGAGTTTCCATAGGTTTGATGCAACCAATTTATCAGTGTTGCTCGATAGGAATATTCGGGATGGTAATTCTTACTACCTGTAAAAACTATTTCATGTGGAAATTTTTCCTTGTTTGCCGTACCGATTAAGCACTCTGATTCTACTGAACCTGCTGCAAGATAGTGTCCTTTTGTTTCTGTGTTCTTATTTAGCCATTCTGCCATCGCTTTGTCAACGGTGAAAAAATGATCTACCTTAAAATAATCTTCTGTCATTTCCTTTTCCCTTGCAAGCCCCATCCAAAGGTCAAGATGATAAGTAATAATCGGAACATTTCTTTTTCTTAATTCAGTTAGCGCATCTGAAATCCCTTCTGTATTCCACCCATGAGTATGAATCCAAATAAATAAATCAATACCATTAAAAGCAGTAATCACTCTTCCTGTTGCTTTTTTCTCTTGCAGAGCAAATACTTTATGCCCTAACTTTTCAAGTGTTTCCTTGTAATTATTTTCACTTGAATAAGGTGCTTCAAAATTTCCTAAGAATAGTATATTCAAGAGTTCACCGTTTTGAAAAGATTGATGAAATAGTTTCTGTTGCAGAATCTCATGGAGTCAGTGATCTTGTTGGTTCTTTCATTCCAATCGAAGTTGTAAACTCCATCAATTACTTCTTTAGTCACCACTGAATCTGAATTTACCGATAGTACAAAATCGGAATTACTAAGCAGTATAGAATGTTGCTCATTTTCTTTCTCCCCTATTTCATGCTCATTTTGCCCCAACCTTATTTTTTCTTTGTCGGCATCGTACTCATACCATTCTTCAATCTTGTTATAGATTTCATCGTTTGATTTGTCGTCAATGATTACTATCTCTTGTACCCTTACATCATCGAGTACTTGTTCAAAACATTGCAATAGTTTTTCGTACTCATTGCGTGTGGTAATTGCTAATGTTATTTTTTTACTGTCCATTGTATAAATTTCTGTTTTTAAAAAGTTTATCGTTTAAGTGAATGCGTTTTGTGTTATCTGAAAATGTTTCGTACTGAATTGCTGCAAATGGATTGCAAACATAAAATTGTCCTCGTCGTGCTTGCGCTCTATCAATATCAAGTTTAGTGTCTGATGATAAAAACGTGTTGTAGTATTTATTGTGAATGATGTAACCCATAAGTCCAGAGAAATCTAATACCATATTATCCGGTAAAACCCTACCCCATGAAATTGTTGCAAGATAAAGGTCAAATAACTTTGGCTTGTTATTGATGAAATAGTCAAATGCTCCTTTACAACACCACTTAATATCATCTTCCAAAATAATTATTTCTTCAAGGTTGGTGTCTTTTGCGAATTTAACTATCCTTCGATGCGCCTTACTGATGTTTACTGCTGGCTTATCTTGGCTTTTTATCCCTTCCCATAACCTAAAATCATATCCTTGTTCATTAGCTTCATGTACCAAAAGTTTATATCGGTCATACCGATCAGTAGAATGGATGATGTTCACTAACTGTTTCATTTCACTTTTTTAAATAACCTGATTAGTGAATTTTTTGGTACTCGAATTTGTCTTTGATGGAATTATTAAATACGGTGGACTTGTGTTTGGCATGAAGCAGTTCCTCGTATGTTTCACGGGGAACATTTTTGTAAATATACTTACCTCCCGAAAGAAAGTAAATAGTAAGTTCCCTATTAAAGTCGTTGTAATGATGGTCTATAATACTTGAATGCGAAAATGCCATTAGTTCAAATTTGTCTTTACATTTCTTGATGATAGTCTTAACGACTGCGAAACGTGTTTTCTGTTTACAGATATGCGATGCCTGCCTTCATTTATGAAAAGAATATCCTCATTATGTATAAACCAAAACACTTTCCTTTTAACTGTAACCGGAACAGCGCAATATGGATTTACAATAATCCAATCACCAACCTTCAATCCCATCTTTTGTATTAACTTATCTTGTGGATTTACCCCTGAAATTGGTATCTGAAAGATGCTTTTTGTTAGTGCGAAATCTTCATCGGCTGGTTCTGCTATCACATAATTAATTTTTGGCTGAATATGGGATACACCAGTTTTCTTATTTGTTTTGATTATTCCGTAAATATGTTTTTCAGATGCGTACCGATATTCGCCATCATCATCTCTTTCTAAAAAATAATCGTCTGAATTTTCAATGTTCCAATTAAACAATATCACATCACCTTCTTTGATGTAAAATATATTTCTTCCAACGCCAACAATTTCACCTATCTGACAGGAATCCATAGATGGCTTCAAAACATTCATTGTAATGATGCCACCTTTTGAAGTAGTTTTTATTTTCTTGTCAGAATCGTAAATCTTGACAATAACTTTATCGTCACCACACTTAATTCGGTTCAACATAAAGTATTTCTTTTTTGTGAAGAAAGAATAGTTCGTCACCATCCATCCAAATCTTATTTTCCCTAATACCTCTTGAATAGATAATCACATCACCACGCTTATATGAATCAACAGTTGGGGTTAGGTCTGGTGAAGTCGAAACCACCTCTGCTTTTTTCATTACTGAATCACGAAGGTCTGTTCCACCATCTTCGCTTACTAAATAGATACTTCCTATTTTCTCTGCGGTTTCTATTTTCCGGCAGAGGAGTAAGTCATTACAAACCCTACCTTTAATGTTGGGTAATGGGGATTTCTGTTTTTCTGTTGTTGCTTGTGCTTCCATTGTTTTGGTTTTCTATTATGTAATTTGATTCGTTTTGGTCAAAAAATCTTATGCCTTCAAAATATTTTCTTTTTGCTTCTGTTATTGTCGCCCACCCTTTCCCTGTTAATGCATACATCATAGTCTTTTTTATTCCCCACTTATCCAAATATCCTCGTTTGGTTAATTTAGCAAGATGCCTCTGAATTAGGTTTGGTTCAACAGTGTATGATAATCTTTCATGTATTGCTAATGTACCAACAGGTAAATCATCATACCTCCGCACAAAGAAAAGAATTTTCCAATCGGTCATATTTAATTCTCCAATTTCACTTCCGAAATAAAGGTTTTCAATAAAATCATCAACTGCTTTTTGATTCTTAATATCCTTTCTAATTGCTGACTTTAAAAGAAACTTAGAATCAGGACTTGCCTTAAAAATTGAGCCTCCAACAAGCAATGAACAAAGTGATTGGTCTTTCATTATTTCTCGACCCGTTAGGCAAAAGTAATTATGTTTTTGAAATGCCTCTTGTAATTTTTTTAGATTACCCCTTCGATAAAATTCCTTTGTAGCCTTATGTATCTCAAATGCTTTCAATGGAAGCCTATCATCCATCATCTGCAAAGTAAAAGGAATTGCAAGTTTACTCATTATCACCAAAATCTCTTCAAGCGGTGATTCTTTTGCCCATCTTCCAGGTTCCTTTATTATCTCCCTTTCGTAATCGTCTAAAAAGTAGTTTTTTTCAGATTCAGGTACTTTTTTAATACATGAAACTATATTTTTAAGCATAGCCGGATTCTTAGCGCGATACTTTCTTCTTATCTTTTTTCTGTTCTTTGCCGCCATATAACACAACCTTAATTATTTCAATTTGGCAAAAATACCGCTTTTTAATTATCAATCCCCTCACTTACATCAAATGACTTATGTGCATTTATCTCCCACATTCTTATTCGTGTCATAACATCATTCAATTCATCTTGTGGAATCATTTCCGTTTCAATGAGTTGGAGTAGGCAATGTTTTACCTGTCTGATATTGAACAAATTACTGCTGTGTGTAAATTCTTTTTCCGTCATAAAAATTTGTTTTT
>OFRM01000098.1_pt1 | contig 36756 bp, 27 predicted proteins | sample 1543101 | NCBI WGS metagenome assembly OFRM01 (sample SAMN07774223, study PRJEB24372) | wastewater metagenome | isolation source: Exp Tend VB 0WW | collected 2016-02
GCCGAGTTCCTTGAAGACCTCTCACTCGTTCGCCTTGGTCTACTCGACCTGATCACCTGTGTCGGTTTGCGGTACGGTTCTCGCATGTATAAGTTTAGAAGATTTTCTCGGAAGCGTGCTTTGCAGAATCGGCGGAAGGCGAACCCTCCGCTGCATCACTCAGCTTGGAATTGGCATTGAAGCCAGTCACCGGATTTGCCTGGTGAACTTCCTTACAGCATGAACGCAAATCCAATAATGCGTTCTGCATACTACACTTCGTCTCTCCATCACTACATGCGAAAGTCATGGAATATTAACCATGTGTCCATCGAGTCCGACTTTCGTCATTCCCTTAGGCCCGACTAACCCTTCGTCGACAATCGTTGCGAAGGAAACCTTGATCTTTCGGCGTCGGGGTTTTTCACCCCGATTGTGGTTACTTGTGCCAACATTCTTGCTTCTTGACGCTCCAGGACGGCTCACGCCTTTCCCTTCATTGCGGACAAGAACACTCTCCTACCGCTTTATATATCCGAAGATATAAAAAACCCTCAGTTTCGGTACCATGTTTTAGCCCCGCTTATCTGCGGCGCAGAGTCTCTCGATGAGTGAGCTGTTACGCTATCTTTCAAGGATGGCTGCTTCTAAGCAAACCTCCTCATTGTCTTCGAGACTCCACCACCTCCAGTGCACTTAACATGAATTTAGGGACCTTAAATAGAGATCTGGGCTGTTTCCCTTTTGTCTGATGTAGCTTAGCCCACATAGACTGACTGCCGCGCTATGACCTTGAGTATTCGGAGTTTGATAGGACTCGCGAGATTTCTCCCTGTCGAGTCCTTCCAGTGCTCTACCCCTCAAGGGAACACGCGACGCTAACCCAAAAGCTATTTCGGAGAGAACCAGCTATTACCAAGCTCGATTAGCTTTTCACTTCTTACCACAAGTCATCCCAATGCGTTGCACGACATACGGGTTCGGGCCTCCATCTGTCTTTCGACAAACTTCACCCTGCTCATGGCAAGCTCGCTTTGGCTTCGGGTCTGATACGTACTACGTTCGCGCTATTAACACTCGGTTTCCCTATGGCTCCATCCTCGCGGACTTAGCCTGCAGCATGTATCAACTCGTTGGCTCATTCTTCAATAGGCACGCCGTGACGGAAATAAATTTCCGCTCCGACTCCTTGTAGGCATATGGTTTCAGGTCTATTTCACTGCCCTTACCGGGCTGCTTTTCACCTTTCCCTCACGGTACTAGTTCACTATCGATCACAACAAATATTTAGCCTTGCCGGTTAGTTCCGGCGGATTCCTCCGAGCTACACGTGTCTCGAAGTACTCAAGAATAGCGATAAGAGATATTTCGTTTTCACATACGGGGCTATTACCCACTTGGGCCGAGCTTCCCAGCTCGTTCTGTTAACGGAATATTTTGTAACTCTTTGAACATAAATGTTCTATCGCCACCTTACAACCCCGAGCTACCCAATGGAGTGCAGCTTCTAAATAAATAGATGCTGCCTTCCATTGGAAAGCTCGGTTTGGGCTCCTACCTTTTCGCTCGCCGCTACTAAGATAATGGTTCTCTTGCGAGATTGTTTTCTGTTCCTCCAGGTACTGAAATGTTTTACTTCCCTGGGTGCGCATCTTGGTTAAAACCAAGATTACAGATCAAGTCTGTAGGGTTTCCCCATTCGGAAATCTCCGGATCAAAGATTGCTTAGCATCTCCCCGAAGCGTATCGCCGCTATGCTGCGTCCTTCATCGCTTTGTTGTGTCTAGGCATCCACCATACGCCCTTATATTCCCATTAGGAAATATAAAGACCACAATCACTTTTGTTTGTTACCTGCCCCACAGCTTCTTCTTGAGAAAAGCGTGCTGTGGGTTGTCGGAATCAAGAGAAGAACGGCGACGGCAGTTATGCTTATGTCGCCATATTGTTTTGGTTTTCCATCTAAAATTTGTTAGATGGAAGCGAAGGTGGGTTTCGAACCCACGACCGACAGGTTAAAAACCTGCTGCTCTACCCCTGAGCTACCTCGCCGAGAAATTTAAGTTGGAGCCGGGCGGCTCCCGATTCCACCCGGCTCCTTTTGTTGCTCACAACCCACTCTCCCAAGTGGGCCATAGCGAGCAAATTAAATGGACAGTGTTATTGTCCTTCTCTTGATTCCGACATCTGCCTCCGGTTCGAAAAGACCAAACTACCGGATACCTAACACCGACATGGCGCTGAGTACCCGACAATTTCCGGGGCAGAATTTATTTTTCAAAGTATATGTCGGCCGGGTGGTCTTAGGGCAGAGAGGTTGTTTCGAAAGTGTTACTTTCCGAAAGAAAACCGCTCCTTTTTGAAGAGCGGTTTTCTCAGCAACGCCTTATGCAGGCGTTAGTGGGTTTTCCGCTTTCTCCTTAAGACGTTTAACATATCTGGATAAGGGCTATTGTACATGAGCCCAAACCTTTGTCAACAAAGAGAAGCGGGGTTTTATATGGCCTAGTTTATAGGCTATTTGACTGCCTATTACCGACCCATATTGTTCACCGAACGGTCGAGAAATCGGGCTGCCGCATCGCGACCGCCAAGGCCAAAAGCAAGGCCAAAAGCGATAGAAAGCGCCGAAACGATGCCTATGAAGAGAATCTGAATAAGGCTTGCAGCAATATTGAGCTCTACAAGAGCAGCTAATATGGCGAAGACAATGATAGCCCATTTTGTGATGAGGCCTAGCACCTTTGAAGACCTTAGGTGCGCAGTAGCTGAAGCGCTAACGACGATTTTCTGAACGACTTCAGCAATAATGATAGATACAAGAAGAATGATGACTGCGACGATGACATGAGGAACATATCCTACGACAACATCAGTAAGGTACGCATTGACCTGTGTGAGGCCAAATACCTGAAGCGCAGAGAGGAAGAAAATGGCAATGATAAACCATTTTACAAGACCTCCAACGAACGCACCTGAGTTGAGGTTGATGTCTCCTTTTCGAAGCATGTCATCAAGACCCGCCTGCTTGAGGGCAACGTCAACCTTAATGAGTTTGAAGAGTTTGCTAATAAGATCGCCGATGAATGAGCCTACTATCCAACCTACCGCGAAGATGATAAGTGCGGCGATAAGATAGAGAACGAACTGTACGGCTGAAGGGGCGAAGCTGTTGAATGACTGGTTGAGCGCGTCTCCCCAATTCTGAATAATCATGTTAAAAATTACTATTACCTATTTTTTAATAGAAGGGGCGACTAACCCCTATGCCAATTATTATACCACGGGCAAAATGCCGAGTTTGTCTACAACGATATCGTGTGGATAATCGAGAACATCGCGGACGAGCTTATCGCCTATTCCTAACCTGTATTTAAAATCGGCGGCCTCGAGCACCGAGTAGCGTATTTCTTTGCCTATTTCTGCTTCCAGAGTTTTCATGAGAGCCTCTATTCGGCCCTTCTTGATACCGTCGGCCACCACGAGCATGTCGAGGCGATCTTCCCACTGTTCCTTGAACAAGCCTGCCAACACAACCATTTTAAGCCTGCCTAGTTTTGAAAGTTTTTTTATGATGGCATCAGGGCTGACCAAGCTGCTTTGCAAAAGGAGCCTCTGGAGTTCAAGAAGATATGGGAATCTCTCATTAAGGAACCATGTTGGTCGGCCGCCGCGCGAAGCCTTTTTTATAAGCTTCATTGAATGCAGAAAACCGAGTTCTTTTCGAAGCCGACTGCTCGCAATTTTCGAACGCTCGGCAATTTCTGATGACTGAAAATGGGTTGAAGGGTTAAAGAGGAAGAGCCTCATAAGCTTTACCCGTGGGGCCCCGCCGAACAGTTTTTCTAGTGTCTCCATATGTCTTCTAATCTACCATAAAGCGGGCGGGTTGTGGGGTTGCCGCGGAGGGCTAAAAGAGGTCTAAAAATGAAGTGCTTACGGCAATTAAGTGCGGCAGTAAAACTGGCCGTTTTGGTAGTTTTTAAGAACCTGCATGCTTGGAGGAAAAACATTTTCCGGCAGAGCATTTAAATCGAACCATTTCCATTCAGTAATTTCGTCGGGTTCCATCACTTTGGGCTCATTCTCAAATTCAGTGCAAAGTGTTCCAACAGTAACAAAGTGCGCGTCAGGCACTCTATCGTTCGAAAGGCTAATAACTTTTATATTATTGAATGTCGCCTTAATTCCCGTTTCTTCAAACAGTTCGCGCACCGCGCCATCTTCAAAACTTTCGCCGAACTCAAGCTTGCCGCCGGGCATCGTCCATGTTCCCTCTCCGTGAAGTTCACTGTCTGCCTTTTCCGGGTCAGAATGTCTTCGGCCGAGAAGTACCTTGCCGTCATGAAGAAGCATTACTCCAAACCCTGCGCCTATTTTCTTTTTCTTCGGTTCTTCTGGGCTTTCCATATGAGTTAATTATATATCAAATTGAAGCCTCTATTTATTTAGAATAGATTTAACAGCCACAACAGACGGCCCCACTATCACATCCTTCATGTTGAACATATTTACAAGCTTCTTCAGCCCTTCTTCCGTCTCAGACTTAACCTCAATCGAATAACAGCCCTCTATATCTTCAAGGTCAACGCCTTGCGTGCCTATAAAATATTGCCAGCCAGTGCGATCGAATTCAAAATCATATTCAAACTTGTCGGCAAGATTCGCGGCGATGTAGTCGCGAGCTTCTTTTTCGGTATCGAACTGCATTTTAAAAGGAATGACAGAATTCTTCCCCACCTCCTTAAGCTCAGTATTTTTAATGGCAAGAATTACACCTTTTTCTCCCCAAATATTTTGAGGTACAAGTCTCAAACGCAAAAATTCATCACTTAAGGTCTTGCTTGAATCTTTAGATTTAAAAATAATATCCTTAATAAAATACTCGCCTTTGTAATCGGCATTATTCTCCTTCAAAGCCCTCTTCGCCTCATCCAAATTTGGCACAAAATTTCTGGCTTCTAGCATGCTTAGAATAATAGCACGGTGGGAAGTTGAATTGAAATAAACAAATATAAAACACTCGTTTTTGGTAACTTGCGAGCGCGACTGGCGCGAGCACGAGGAATTTTCTAGCAAGAAAATATCCGTGTCCCAAAAACGAGTGTTTTATATTTGTTTATTTCAATTCTACCTTTCCTCCTGCGTCTTCAATCTGCTTCTTGAGTGCATCTGCTTCCTCTTTCTTAAGGCCTTCCTTAACAAGTGATGGAGCTGCGTCTACAAGATCTTTAGCCTCCTTGAGACCGAGACCGAGAACTTCCTTGATGACCTTGATGATCGCGATCTTGTTCGCGCCCGCATCTGCGAGGTGAACGTTGAACATCGACTTCTCTTCAGCCGCTGGGCCTGCCGCTGCCGGGCCGGCAACCGCTACCGCTGCTGCTGATACGCCGAACTTCTTCTCGAGAAACTTCACGAGCTCGTGAAGTTCAATGACTGTCATCTTTTCGATTGAGTCAACGAGAGTCTTGAAGTGAGCCGGTGTTTCAACCTTCTCTTCGACTGCCGCTTCTGTTGTCTGTGTTTCGTCTGTCATAATAATTATATTAATTTTTGTTTTTAATTTGTGTCTACTGCTTCTTTTCCGCTATCGCGTTAAGAGCAAGAACGAGGCCTTGTATCGGAGAATTGATGAGATTGACGAACTGAGCGTATAGAACTTTCTGTGAAGGGATGGACGCTATTGATTCCATTTCTACCTTCGACTTGTATACGCCGTCAAATATGCCTCCGAGAATCGAGACGCGGCCGTCCAGCTTTTTCTGGAAGTCGAATATCTCGCGCGCAGGGGCTATTAAATCGGATGAGTACACAAGCGCAAGTTCGCCTGCAAGTTCGGGCATGTCGCCTTTCGGCGCCGCCTCATCGAATGCTCTTTTTGCCAAAGTCTTCTTGGCGACAGTAAACAGAACGTCTTTTGACCGGAGTTCCTTTCGGATTGCCGTCGATTCTGAAACCGGGAGCTTGTGAAAATTCACGAAGACCACTGATTTAGATTTTGAAAGAATATCTTTCACTTCGGCGACTATCTCCTTCTTCTTTTCTTTGTTTATTGCCATGTGTTTGTTTTGTTCAGTTGGTTAATCGACCTGAAAGGTTTACTTAAAAATCCGCTCGAGACCGGAGTCTCAGGGCGGACGGAGGGGTAAAAGCGCTTGCCTGAAACACCACCTAAGGTGCCTCTGACGACGTTTTTAGGCCGCTACACAGGACTTATTGCCTTTTTGGGCGTTGCCTATGGTCTCCGAAGCCTTTCGAGTTACAGAGTATCAAATGCAGCCAAAGCGGTCAATGTTGCTGCAAACTTATTATATTCTTAAGCGCCAAGGAAAAGTCGGCCCATGAAAAATAAAGGTGTGAGGCCTCTGCTCGGGTAAGCCCGCCGCTGTAATAGCGACTTCGCGCTCGCGACAATTCTTTCACTATTGCCGCGAGGCTGCCTGACGTTTTTGAAGCATATACAAGCGCTGCAGGCGTTTGATTCTTTTTTAAATACGAAGCGACGGGGTTCGTGCGTGTCATATATCTTTCAGTGAACCGCTTGCTTACCATACCCGAGGCAATGTCGGAACGAAGCCTTTGTAATGCCGCTTCGGGCGTTACAAGAACCGTACTTGTCGCGCCCGCACCAGTACCCGAACCCCCGCTTATATATTGAGCGACAAGTTGTGATTTGTCTGCATTGTACGCGACCGACGACTCAAATATTCCGTCGCCGTCGCGGTCTATATGCATTATTGGCGAAGACGATGTTGATAAGCTTGATGTACCCGTAGACGGAATAATATTGTCGATTCTAATATTAGTGTCAGGAGAAATAGGTACATCATCGAAAGAAAAAATTACAGTGCTTGTACCATTCAATGATTCAGGGCTTGGGCTGATTTTTATTCCTTCAATTGAAAACGTGCCCGCTTCACCGCCAAAACTTTTTACTGAAACATATTCTGGCGCTTCTTCGCTTACAATCTGCGGGCGTAAATCTATCATACTAAATAAACTGTTAGGAATTTCAGCAATGGCAGGAAAAGCATACCCCTCTGATATTTCAGAAAGAAACCCTGTACTTTTGCCTTGCGCTGCCGTTGCAGAAAGCAATACATTTTTTGATGTGGAAAATTGATACGCTTCGCGTCTTACACCAGCGGCGTATTCTTCTCCGGTAGGCTCTGTTTTGGCTGGAATGTAGCTTACATAATCACCCCATGGTGTAATGGGCGGATACGGCCCGCCGCCTAAAATAGCGGCAATTGTTTGAATGATAGGCACTGACGAAATGAAATTGGTATGACTATAATTTACATTTGCGTACTTATTGTATGAAGCAATATTGAACACCAGCTTACTTCCCTGTCGCGCGCCGATATTGCCGGTAAGCACCGTTCCGTCTCCTGAATCTGAAAAAGAAACAGTATGGTTCAAACCGCACGAAAGCTTTCCTAAAAAGGCTGTGGTAGTCAGAGGCTCGTCTGTGCATGAAATATTTTTATATGTCAGCGACTTGATTGTCTTTAAGCCGGTGCCCATTATGTTTATAAACTCAACAGAAGACTTAGTGGATGTTGCTGCCAGCGGGCCCAGAAGCGGTACCGCCGCCCGTGCAAAATTCATGAGTGCTGAGTTTAATTTTGCGGGTTGCTGTACATCGGTAGTATTTTTAGGTATAGACCGTTGATTCCCAGTGTTGCCGAGAAAATAATCGAGCTGGCTCACATCGCTTATATCGGCATTCACGCTGCTTGGCGTACTGCCAGAATTAAACCCTGAATCAAAGTGAATGATTGGGCCCGATAACCACGAAAGAAGTGTTTGATTTGGCAAAAGATAATAAGCTGAAGGCATATTTATTCCTAGACTCCTGGCAACATCAGCCTTCAACACAACTCCGCGGCCGAGCTCTTGCCCGTCGCCGTGAAGCATTGCTGATACAGTGTCGACGGAACCCTCTTCTGGGACCCCCACCATAATAACCTTGTCTACCATTGAAGCTCTGCCTTCTTCCTGAAGTTTTTTAACCAAGGCTTGCGCAACTAACCCACCGTAACTATGCGCAACAATAGTGACTTTTTTGTTCGACGCATTTACCGCAAGCGCCCTGACTGTGTCTTCAAGAAAGACCGTGCCTGAATTTGTTTTTATACCTTTCGAAACTATATCTTCAGGCGACATACGCCAGTCGTAAGGAAAGGCCTTCCACTCGCGCATATAGTAATTTTTTACCCGGGCATCAAGCGAATCTGTAAACGGCTTGTATACGTCTCTATCGAGATAACCGGCACCAATATTAGTGCGATTAATAATATCTTTCGTATAAAGCGATGTGTCGACTGGTACGCCAGAACTGTTCAGAAAAAGCTTTTTGACATCAGCATTTCGGTTCGGCTCCCATAATTGGTTTTCTGTAAGAAGTTGCTTCTTGTATATTCGGCTACCTTGAATGCCTGGAAGGAACAACACATTAGAGCAGCATGGTGTTTGTTTTTTTGGCTTCTCTGTAAGCCAAGGGCTGATAGCTCCTGTACCATCGACTTCGTTGCCTTTCCCTACCGTATTTATAACTGCATGGTAAGGGCCACTTTCTTCTCCCCACCAATTATTTATTGAATTGAATGAGCCTCCTGAAACAAATGCGCCGTACTGCGTGTTGCCTTCTATTGAACTATTTGAAATATTTACGTTAGCGCTATAAGCTTCAATGCCAATATTGTTTTCTGAAATAGTGGAACTTGATATATTCGCTGAGCCTCCGGTATGTACAAGTAACCCAGACCCTGACATTTTTGTAAATTCGGAATCTGTAATTTCAACCAAGGCTCGCTGAAACGCCTGAATGCCGACTTTTGCATTGGTGAATGTACTGCCTTTAACAGACCCCACCGAAAAGTTTTGACTTGTGTCATACAGAACAACAGAAGCAGACGAACCCACATGCGAAAAAGAAATATTTTCTAGTGTTATGCTGCCACCATTAAACACTTCGATACCCTTTGAGGTGTTAATATTCTGCATACTACTTTCTGTCATAAGTAGCGAGCTGAGCTGCCATATTGAAAACACAGCCCCAGAAAAGAAAACACCAGTAATGCCTTCTAGTGATGTATTTGTCACCGCGATTGTCGAGCTAGCATATGCATCAATTATTTTTGAACCTACCGATATTTTGGCATTATCAATATCAAGCTCACCTCCTTGAACAGTGAAACTGGCTTGGCTACCGCGGCTATTCATTTGAATAGGATTTTTAGTTGTTCCCTGAATAAGCAAAGAACCTTTTACCTCAAACCGGCCGCCACCTGAAAAATTAAGTGTGCTACCCGCGTGTATAGTTAACGTCGCACCTTTTTCTATTGTGACAGCACCGACTATATCGTAAGGCCCAGAAGCGGCCGACCATGAGGTGTTTTGTGATATTGCCTGCCCTTCAATCTCTGTTCGCGCATATACAATACGCGGCAAGAAAACAATTGCAGAAACAACAGCAACAAAAATAGCCGTCGGTACAGCAACCTTTGCACAGCGGCGCAATATATTCATTCATGAAGTATGAACACATCACATGAACGCGCCTTAAATTTTATCTAAAGAAAACCTGAAGATTTAAACCTTAAAAGCGAAGATATTGATCACTGACGATAAACACCACAAAAGCAACAATGAGGAGAGCCAAGAAACCACATATGAGTTTGAACGCCTTAGCATCTAACATTCCTTTATCTTACAGCAAGGAACAATTTAAAACAAAAGATTCATAGAATTTCCAACACAAAAACCCGCTCTCTTTCGAGAGCGGGTTTTTGTTAGTCTTTCGACTATTAGCTTAACTCATCAGAGTCAGCCGGTAACGAATAGGTTATCGGTTGAACTGAACAGCAGCTGATGTCTTGAAGTCATCCAAGCCATAAGCCTGTGTAGTTGAGCCGTTACCACCAACGTTCCATACGATCTGCGTAAGAGCAGCGTTGTAAAGACCGTTTGTAAGGGCAACTGATGGGTTTACAGAAGCTGTAACTGTAACTGCAGCCGTTGAACCGTCAGCGATATCGTTGTTAGGGATAGTAACTACGCTCTTAGATGTAGCAGTGTAGTTAGTACCATTAGAGAATACCACTGTAAATTCAGCACCTGTTGTTCCAGGAACAACCATGTTGCCTCCCAATGCCATAATGTTTAGAGGGAATGTAGCAGTCATAGTTGTAGTACCGTTGTTACTGTTTGACTGAGGAGTAACAATGATAGTAGGAGTACCAGCAAGAGTTATAACAGCAGCCTTTGTATAGACATACTGGTTAACACCTGCTACAGCGCTACCACTTGCAGTTGAACTATTGCCAGCAGGTGTCTGGAAGATAACTGATGCAATAGTTGTACTTGCGAATGTACCGTTTGCTGTGTTCGATGGGAAGTCAGCCTTGACTGTGTAAGTCTGGATAGTGTTCACAGGAACAAGAGAACCAGTTGTTGTGTCAAGGTTGTCGAAGCTAACGTTACCAGTTGTACCGCTAGCAGAAACTGTCTTTGACTTCAACAATGTTGAACCCTGGTACAAATACAATGTTGTAGGAAGTGTACCTGAAGCTGTTGTTGAAGCGTTTACAGTAAGAAGAGTTGAATCGCCAGTCTCTGACTTCAAGTTGAATGTCAAGAGAGATACGTTGTTCAAACTATCTACACCGTTAACTCGATTGTTCTGTGATCGAAGCGGACTTGATGCTGCTGAGAGCGTCAAAGTCGAGCTTCCAGGCTTCTTGAATGTGTGTGTTCGTGTGAATCCTGAACCAGCAACACTGTAGAAGCTGCTCACGTTGTTACCAGAAGTTGCTCGGAGAGATGAACTTCCGTAACCCTGAATTGTAACAATTCGGTCAGAGTCAATTGAATTTGTGTTGAATGAGACCTTAAGATTTCGAGTTTCATCCTTTCGAACCATGAAGTTCAAACCTGAAATTCGGTAGTAGTAAACCTGGTTCTGATCCTTTGTGAATGTTGTCAAAGAAACAGGAACTGTTGCGAGAAGAGTTGTACCGTCCCAAACCTTGATCGTGTTGATCAAAGTAGCTGGGTTTTCAGATGCACCACTGTTTGTAACGCCGACCTGGAGGTCAAGTGTCTGAACAGCTACATCACCGATTCGTGCTCGGATCTCGAGACCGTATACCTGAACATCTGTCTGAGTTCTAACGCTTGCATTGTCTGCAGGGTTAGAAGCGAGTCGAACGTCAAGTGTACCTTCAATTCCGTTTGTAACTACAGGACCTGGGTTTGTGCCAGGAACTGGAGTACATGTGAAGCCTGCTGGGCAAGTGCCTGTAACAGGAGGAACAGGTGAACCAGCCATATCAGCCATAACAGCCTGTCGAGTGATCGGGCCGAAGAATCCAGCTGTTGGGCTGATGTTCTTCATAACCTGATATGCAGAGACTGCGTTTCTTGTAAGAGTACCAAAGTATCCCTTAGCTACGCCAGCTGGCATAACGATAAGACCCTTTGATTCGAGGAACGACTGAAGTGCGATGACGTCAGCGCCTCGTGAACCAACCTTAAGGCTGGTGTTGAAAGCGTAAGCCATGCTCATTGACTGCGCAGAAGCTGCAACTGGTGCAACAACTGAAAGCGCGAGTGCAAGTGAAAGCACAGCAACTAAAAACTTTTTCATAATTATGGTAATTGTTAAAAGTATCTCTCCCCGCAATTAATTTGTAATCATTTATAATGCGCGGTTTGAAATAGCTTTCGGGTTAAACTAACTTGCGAACCCGTCGGGCACCACTACTGCCATTACATATTTTTATTTTCATACTATATATATGTAATGGTGCTCGATGGGTTCACAAGTTAGTTATTTTTTATTAATGCATTAACTAACCGATAAAACACTGAATCTCTATAATGGTCAGCCTGTCGAAAGACTGATCATACCACCCCTCGGTCTCGCCTCATGGTTTGAGTAATCGACACAAGACTCGAAGAGGTTGTCTAGTTTAGGGGAATTCGGGATTTGCCTGAATATACAGGAACATGCTGAATGCCGGAATCTAACCTTTGCTATATATGAAGTTTTCAACGTTCGGCCGTGCTGATAATTATAGTACGATTTTGAGCCTTTAAATAGCTTATTCTTTAGCCTATTTGTGGATAACCCATAAAACGCACCATAAAGAGCGGCTATCTGTCTGTGTACATACCAAGACGGCACATAACGGCATATATTACAGTAATACGGGGTTCCGTCAATTCAACGAAACTTACAATTAACCTTTTATTGAGGGCTATCTTGAAACAATAGAATACCGGCTCCAGCGCCTTTCACCTGTCTTTGAGAGCGTACCGGCATTAACCAAGGCAATGAGTTCTCTCTGAATGGTCTTTTCACTGCATCCTTTAACTACGGCTACAAGGTCTTTTATTGAAACTTCCCTCTTATTGCCTATAGCCTGAAGGATAGATTCTTGCCTGTTGTTCTTACGCATATCAGACACATCTTTTTCTGTGCGAATGTCTGCTTTTTTTGGCGAAGCAATGTCTCTGCCACTTACTTTTTTTGATGGAGCAGAAGGAGAAGGTTGCGTGGCAGTATGGTAAAGAGGAGCCGGTACAGACAGCGGTGTCGGCAATGTAACGCCTGACATATCGAACAAGGAAGCAGGTATATAGGACGACGCCGCATGCTGGTTTGACCATGTTGATAAGTTTTCAATGAATGAACCAAGCTCTTTCATTACTATCGAATGGTTCCTTTCTGATAGAGATTCAGCGGCAAAAGCTGTATCGGACAATGATATAAGGGACAACGTTTCAAGGACAACTTCTTGTGCTTTGTCGTGCACCGAACCTAAATTAGATAGAAGGCCCTGCGACTTAGCCAGTAGATTAAGCGCCGTAGCTCGGAGCTGATTCTTAAGCAGGTTATCTTCAGGTAAATGACGAGTAAGCAAAAAGAAAGCCTTAGATATTTTTTCGGACCTTTTGTATAAAAACCATGCAGTCGGGTCTTTAACAAAAGAGGCTACTGCAATTGAAACATCTGTGTCCTTTGAAACCACCGATTCTTCTGTTTTGTCTTTTTCCATATTTTATGAGTTTTATAAGACAGTTATGAAACCTTCCGATTTGTCTTTAAAAGTATTTCTATTATATATAAGACAACTTTAAAATCAACCCTACATACTCATTACAACATGATAAACTATTTGCATGACAAAGAAGGACAAAAAAGATAAGAAAAAGGCATCCGAAGAAAAGCAAGATAAAGACCAAAAGAACAAGAAATCTGCCCTTAAGGAAAGCACCATGAAAAGTGTATGGGGCATCGTCTTATTTGTTTTGTCCTTATTCTTTCTTTTAGCTGCTTTCGGCAACGGAGGTCCTATAGGCACTGGTGCATATCATTGGCTTAAAGAGGTTCTTTTAGGCTATGGTTACTATCTAGTTCCAGCCATATTATTTATCCTTGCGCTGTCACTTTTTGGCGACCAAGAACAAAGCTTCCCTCTTTCAAAAAACATCGGTACTGCCCTATTCATCATCTCTGGCTTAGGCATTTTTCATATTGTTTCTCCAGCAAGCGGAGGCATAGTTGGCCAATGGATAGCCATGCCTCTGGTTGGACTCTTCGACTATGTAGCCGCCACAGTTCTACTTATCGCCTTCGGCGTAATTTCTCTATTGGTAATATACGATGCTTCAATCAAACGCGAGCACCTTATGATATGGAAACGATTCAGCAAAAAAGAAGAACTCGTCGGCACTGACGGCAGCCTAGTCTTAAAAACCTCAGAAACCCTTAAAATGGAGCAGGCTGCAATGGCGGCTAATAATATAGATAAAAGTAAAGGACAAATAATGTCTGATAGAAAAGACAGCCCGTCCGAAAGCGATTCTGACAAGAAAGCAGCTTCTGTCCTTGATGCAGTAAAGCGAAAGGCTGAGGTTGAAAAAGATAAAGCCGACGAGCTTATACAGTTGTCGCGCAAGTCGATGCTTCTCGGTAAACCCTTCATTCCCCCACCGCTTTCATTGCTTGAAAACGACCGCGGCCGACCAGAGGTTGGAGATATAAAAGCAAACGCTAACATCATTAAAAGAACGCTTCAGAATTTCGGAATTGACGTAGAAATGGACGAAGTTTCTATCGGCCCGTCGGTTACTCGTTATGCACTTAAGCCCGCTGAAGGAGTAAAGCTTTCTAAAATTCTTGGCCTTCAGAACAATCTTTCTTTGGCGCTTGCGGCACATCCAATACGCATAGAAGCGCCTATTCCGGGCAAGTCACTTGTGGGTATAGAAATTCCAAACAGCGTAAAAACTACCGTAGGTCTAGGCACACTACTTGCGCATGAAGATTTCCAAAAATCTGAAAAGCCACTTATGGTCGCGCTTGGAAAAGGAATTTCTGGTAAATCATATTTTGATAACTTGGCGAAGATGCCTCACCTTCTTATCGCCGGTGCTACAGGTTCAGGTAAGTCGGTAACTATTCACGCCATCATTACTTCCCTTCTTTACAGAAACTCACCAGAAAATTTGCGCTTCATCATGATTGACCCGAAGCGCGTCGAGCTCACTTTGTTTAATAAAATTCCTCATTTGCTTACGCCAGTAATTACAGATGCGAAGAAAGCAATTCTTTCACTTAAATGGGCGGCAAAAGAAATGGATAGGCGCTATAACTTGCTTGAACAAAATTCTGTTCGCGATATTGATTCATATCACAAAACCATATTGATGCCAGCGCTTGAGCGAAACAAGGGGAAGAAAGAATCTGAACTTACAAAAGAAGACCTTGTCGACCCGTTGCCATACATTGTTGTTGTAATAGATGAGTTGGCCGATATTATGTTGGCATATCCGCGCGAACTTGAATCGGGTATTGTGCGCCTTGCGCAGATGAGCCGTGCTGTCGGCATTCATCTTATACTTTCTACTCAGCGACCTTCGGTTAATGTTATAACAGGCCTCATTAAAGCTAACATCCCCGCCCGCCTTGCACTTCAGGTGGCTTCACAAATTGACTCGCGAACTATTCTCGACATGCGAGGTGCTGAAGAACTTTTGGGTGCTGGCGACATGCTCTTCCTTTCAGGCGAAATGTCCACACCAAGACGTATCCAGTCGGCGTATATAACAGAAGCAGAAGTGAAGAAGGTTGTGAAGTACCTCGTAGGCAATATGGATTCTCTGCCGCAAGAAATTGTAATTACAGGCGAAACTGTAACGAACAACGGTACTCCAGACCCAGTATTCAGTTCAAGCTTCAGCGATTCAGGAGATGACGATGTAGATGACGACCTTTACGAAGAAGCAAAACAAACTGTTATCGAAGCAAAGAAGGCTTCTACTTCATATATTCAAAGAAAGTTGCGCGTCGGCTATGCACGCGCAGCGAGACTCATGGATATTCTTGAAGAAAGGGGCGTCATTGGCCCATCAGACGGCTCAAAACCCCGAGAAATACTTGTCGACGGCAACTCTGCAGGCAGCGACAGTGCGCATGAAGAAAGTAACGACATCCTTTCAGGAAACAGCCGCCCTTCCCCTGCCCCAGCCTCGCGCATGGCCGCTGAACCTGTAGACGAAGTAGAAGAAGCTGCGCACGAAGAAGAAATACTTGATACTGAGCCAACTATTGAAGAATCAATCGATGATGAGCCGGTCGATGACGACATATCCGCAAGTGCGGAAGATAGAGTCGCAGCAAGGCCAAAGAGCGAGGACGTTTTTTAGGCGGTAAAAATTTAGAAATTTTTTATAGAGAATTCATCTGACACTATTATGATAAAACCGTACAAAGATGGAAAAATGATAATGAAGCTCCTTATTATAGGAATCTTTGTATTAACAATCGTCGGATACGGCCTATTTCAGGCCACAAAAATAATTGCGGGCCCTCAAATAAGCGTTAATTCGCCCTTAAATGGAGGCCTCACATCTGAAAAAATAGTCGATATATCAGGCGTAGCCAAGAATATTGCCTCTATATCCCTTGATGACAGACCTATTTATATAGACGAATCAGGCAATTTCAAGGAAAAATTGATGCTTTACCCGGGATATAATATTATTACCCTAAAAGCACACGATAAGTTCGGGTCGGCAGTCGAAAAAAAGGTTGAGCTCGTTTACAGGCAGTAAGGGCAACAATAGCGAAGGCGGCGAACAGACGACGAAGCAGGCAGCAATCACATTAACAGTTAACGGCGTCTCCAATTAACAACATATCTAAACCCATGGCAAAATTTACAAAAAAATCAAAACCAGCAAAATCAAGCAAAGAGAAAGACGAGAAAGAAATTCCTAAAGGCGGCGAAACAGAGTCGCAGTATGAAGCCATAGAGTCAGAATCATCAGGTAAGGCAGCAAAAGGCATATCAGCCTCTGCATCTTCTATAAACGAAACACTCGCACAAATAAAAACAAAATTCGGAGACGACGCCATTATGAAGCTCGGCGACAAGCCGAAGGTAAATATTAATGCCATTCCTACTGGCTCTATCGGTCTCGATGCTGCCCTTGGTGTCGGCGGCATGCCCCGCGGCAGAATTATTGAAATATTTGGGCCTGAATCTTCAGGTAAAACCACCCTTTCCCTTCACGTCGTTGCAGAAGCGCAAAAAATGGGGGGTATATGCGCATATATAGACGCTGAACATGCCATGGATCCTTCGTATGCAAAAAGACTTGGTGTAAAAATTGATGAGCTTCTCATTTCACAGCCAGACACTGGCGAGCAGGCACTTGAAATCGTCGAAAGCCTTGTGCGTTCAGGTAAGATAGACGTTATTGTCATCGACTCAGTTGCTGCCCTTACCCCTAAAGATGAAATTGAAGGCGACATGGGCGCACACCACGTAGGAAAGCAGGCTCGGCTTATGTCTCAGGCGCTTCGAAAACTCACAGCAATTGTTGCTAAAACAAAAACTGTCGTCATCTTTATTAACCAAATTCGAATGCAAATTGGCGTTATGTTCGGTAACCCAGAAACTACACCAGGAGGAAAGGCCCTTAAATTCTATACATCAGTTCGTCTCGACATTCGCCGCATCGCTCAAATAAAGAAAGGCGAAGAAGTCATGGGGGGGCGTACACGCGTTAAGGTGGTTAAAAACAAGGTTGCTGCGCCATTCAAGCAAACAGAGTTCGACCTCATGTATAACGAAGGTATTTCACGCGAAGGTGAGCTCATTGCGCTGGGCGAGAAATTCGGCGTAGTCACAAAAACCGGCATCAGCTACTCGTACGGAGATGTGAAGCTTGGCCGAGGCTACGATGCTACAAGGCAATTCCTAAAAGATAACACGTCTATCTCTAACCAAGTACTTAAAGACATAAAACAAAAACTTAAGGAGCAGGAATTATAAAGATACAAAAAACCCGACACGTTGTCGAGTTACAGGAAATGGAGTTTAGGCGGTACTTTAGTATGCAGCATCAATTGTCTGTACCACAATAGATGCTTAAAATTTCCCGCCACCACTCGTTTTTCTAACTATATAACCTAAAGTCATCAAAGGGCTCCGCTCCCGGAACAACGGTCTCTTAGCGCAAAACGCAAAAGCGGAACAACTGTGTTTTGTGTCTTAATCGGTGTTTTGAGTAGTGCCACTCTTATCAAAGAGATCAAGCGCTGAGAAGCTGGGCAGAGCTGCAACAACGGATCTGTCTCTCATGTTACAGTAAAATACACCCACTTACTAGACTTATCCCCTCTTTTCCTCTAGAATGGCCAGTATTATGCTTGAATACAACGAAATCACAGTCAGAAAATACATAGTCTTTGAAGGCGAACCGTACGAAGTGCTCTCGTCGCACGTTTTCCGTAAACAAATGCGAAAGCCGGTTAATGCCACCAAGCTCAAGAACCTCATATCAGGGCGAGTCGTCGAGTATTCATTCGGTGCGCAAGAAAAGGCTGCTGAGGCAGAAATCGAGTCACGCAAGGTCAAATACCTCTATAACTCGCGTGGTGAATGGTGGTTTTCTGAAGAAAACGACCCAAGCAAGCGCTTTAAGATTGATGACGCCATTATCGGCGACGCAAAGCGATTTCTTAAGGCAAACTCGCTTGTTTCGGTAGATATGTTTGAAGAAAATATATTCAAAGTCGCGCTCCCTATTAAAGTTGAACTAAAAGTTACCGACGCCCCCCCTGCAGTTAAGGGCGACACAGCAAAAGGCGGCAACAAGGTGGTCACCCTCGAAACTGGCGCAACTATTAATGCTCCAATTTTCGTAAGCGAAGGCGACATCGTGCGCATCAATACAGAAACTGGCGATTACGTAGAACGCGTAAGCAACAAATAAGCGCGACGATCGACGTCACAAATTAAACAAATACAAAATACTCCTTTTCGGAGACTAGCGAGGGCGACTGGCCCGAGCTCGAGGAAAATTTCAGCAGAAATTTATCCGTGCTCCGAAAAGGAGTATTTTGTATTTGTTTAATTTGTGACGTACGGAAGGAGCGCCATGAATCGCGCGCGCTTTACTGCAGTTGCGAGCTTTCGCTGGTTCTTAGCTGTGATGCCTGTCTTCTTTCGTGAAAGAATACGGCCGTAAGGGTTGATGAACTTCGAAAGAATATCGGTATCTTTATAGTCGATATGCTTTATGTTGTTTTGGGAGAAATAGCACTGTTTTGTCATGATAATTTCGGTGTAAGTATGCGTGAATGGTTAAAATGGGATGTCTTCTGGGTTGATTTCTTCTTCAGGGTAATCGACAGTGGGCATAGAGTCAATAGCGTCGGCTTCTTCACCCTTCCCGCCTGCCTTCGAAGATGACGATGCTGATGAGCTGCCAGCTGAGCCAAAAGAGCTAGAACCGCCCGTAGCGCCCGCTCGAGGGCCAAACTGCACGCGGTCGGCGACAACTTCGGTACGGTACTGCTTCTTGCCGTCTTGGCCATCCCAGCTGCGGGTTTGCATGCGGCCTTCAATAAAGACTGAACTTCCCTTCTTAAGGTACTGCGCCACTATTTCAGCTTGTCTGCCGAATACGACGACATTATGGTAATCGGTACTTTCTTGCTTTGCGCCGTTTTGATCTTTCCAGACACGGTTCGTTGCGAGTGAAAAGTTTGCAACCTGAGCACCTGAAGGAAGGGCTCGAAGTTCAGGGTCGCGAGTAAGGTTTCCGTACACCATCGCTTTGTTTATGTACATACTAATCTATTTGTTAAGTGACACTTATAATTTACTGGGAATGGGCTTACGCCTGAACGAGCTGGTCGATTGATTTGTCTATCTGAACTTCATCGATGGCAGGAGTAGCTGGAGTTCCAGCTGGCGCATCAGGAGATTCTGGTGAATCTTTCGGGTTACGCTTGCCTTCTTTCGGAGTAATATCTGCAAGAGTGCTTTCGCGAACAGTTCCGATAAGGATATAGCGGAGCATAGGCTCGAAGAGCTTAAGCTCTTTTTCAAGTGCAGCCACGTTGTCGGGGTTGACCTCGAATTTTATCCATCCGAAATATGCATTGTTATAATGGTGCTTGACCGCCTTTGAGGTTTTGGTTAATTCATAAGCAAGTGCGACAAGCTTAGGAGCATCTTCCGATATGAACGCGCCGTCTTTCTTCTCAATAAGAGACTTGAGATGAGAAAACTGCACGGCAGCATCGGCTTCCGATATGGTAGGCACTAGATGGAAACCGAGTTCGTAAATTCGGCTACCTTCATGTGCTTCTGCTTCCTGTGATTCTGTTTTCTTTTCTTTTGACATGGGCTACAGACTATCACGCCAAAGAGCATAGGGCAAGCCTATTTTTTACACCTTCAGTCAGCACTACCAGCAATACACCTAAAAGCCAAACTGTGAAAAAGCGTTGGAAATTAAGGCTTTTTTGACCACTTCGATGTCTAAGCCTTTAATTTCGGCTATCTTTTTAACAACCTCGCGCACATGCATTGGCTCATTTCTCTGGCCTCGAAACGGCGTTGGCGTAACATACGGGCAATCGGTTTCAGAAAGCATTTTGTCGAGCGGCACCGCTTCGACTAACTTACGATAATCGTCGGCAAAGGTAATAACCCCCGTAAACGATATGGTAAAACCCATTTTGATGAATGCCTGCGCCTCTTCGACGGTACCGGCGAAGAAGTGGACATTCCCCCGTAACTGTATACCTTTGCTGATGAAGTCTCTATCAAAAATTTCTAAAATTTTCCCGTAGGAAGCACGGGCATGGATCATGAGCGGCTTATTGTATTTTACGGCCAATTCTATGTGCTGTTTAAAAACAACTTCCTGCTTCCTAAGCACCTCTTCCTTGCCGACATCGGTTTGATACTGTTCAGGCAAGCGAAAAACATCTATGCCACACTCTCCTACCCCCATAGTTTTAGGATGGGCTACTAGCTTTTCAAATTCTATCGCGTCAAATTCTTCATCAACAACATGTGTAGGATGGAGGCCCACAATTGCATATACCCCATCTTCGTATTTTTCAGCCATCTCTACGGCGGCTTTTGAAGTGGCGAGTGCTGCTCCAACATTTATAACCCAAGTACCCGAATCGAGTGTGCGCTTAACAACCTCGTCGCGGTCAGCATCATATGCCTTAAAATTTAGGTGCGCATGGGCATCTATGTATTGAGGTTGTATTGAATCAGACATTGTGTCAGATATTAAAGCCTTTTAATCCTTCCTTACAAACAATGGCGCTTCGGGCATTTTGTTTGCCTTAATTAATTCTTTAATTATATTTGAGGTGTTAGGAAGAAGCGGCTGAAGCATTCGCGCAACAGTGTAGAGCCTTGCAACTAAATCTTTTATAAGCGCTTCCCCTGCTTCCTTATCTTCTTTAATAATAGAAAATGGCTTATTTTCTTGAATAAAAACATCAAGCTCCTGAATGCGGCTCCAAACATATTGAGAAACTTTTACAAAGTCGTATGAATCATACAATTTAAAATATTCTTCAGTAAGGCTTTGTTCAGGAACAGCAACAGGTGCGACCAAATGGGTTTCAGCCATTTTCATAATGCGACTCGTCAAATTACCAATGCCATTTGCGAGCTTCGCATTGTACGCGTCCTTGAAACGCTCCATAGTAAAAGGGCTGTCTTCAAAAGAAGAAAGTTCTGCTAGACAAAAGTAGCGAAGTGCATCGGTACCGTACTCACTTACCACATCATAAGGGTTAGTAGCATTGCCGAGCGACTTAGACATTTTCACTCCGCCTTCGGCTGTAAGGAAGCCGTCAATGACAATAGTGTGTGTATTAGGAAGATCTGCAGCCATGAGCATTGCTTGCCACATAGCACTTTGCTGACGTAGATTATCTTTACCGCAATACTGAACAGGAGTGCCGTTCTGCCAAAACTGTGTAAATTTATTTGAGGCGTCAGCTGCCGAGCCTACTACATCCTGCCCTTCAGGCCAACCCAGCGTAGAAATATAACTCACAAGAGCGTCAAACCACACGTACATAACATGTTCTTCATCTCCGGGAACGGCAACACCCCACGACATTTTGCTCTTCTGCCGTGAAATGCTGAAATCTTGAAGACCGCGAGAAACAAATGCTTTTATTTCATTGAACCGAAAATCGGGAATAACGAGCGTCGGATTCTTTTCATATAGCGCCAAAAGTTTGTCACTAAACGCAGAAAATTTGAAGAAATAATTTTCTTCTTCAATTAACTGAATTTCTTTGTCAGGGTGAACTGGGCAGCGGCCGTCTATAAGTTCTGAATCGGTCTTTTCTAATTCGCATCCGACACAGTATTTTGCCTGATAATTCTTTTTATAGATATAACCGTTCGCGTCGCATCGCTTCCAGAATTCTTGAGCGGCCGCTTCGTGTTTCGGGTCGGTAGTGCGAATGAAGTGCACATCGTCTGAAATGCCGAGAAGCTCCTTAAGACCGCGGAATTGCTCGGCATATTTATCTACATATTCCTGAACCGGCATACCGTTTTTTTCTGCCGCATCAAATAATTTCTGGCCGTGTTCGTCTGTTCCGGTGTTAAAGAAAACATTATAGCCTTGAAGCTGCTTAAGTCGGGCAATGGCATCGGCACGAACAAGCTCAGTGGCAAAACCAACATGCGGGTCGGCGTTCACGTAAGGAAGCGTTGTGGTTATGTAGAAGTTTTTTGAATTGGAATCTGACATGCTGAATGTAAATAATATTAAACCTGCTACGCATTCGCCTCCCCTTCTCCCGTTTCCTCTTTCACAACCTCAACCTCGGCATCTGTTGAAGGAATATCGGGAACGTAACGCTTGCGGCGTTCGGTATCTTCAATAAATTCAACAAGGGCCACCGAGAGCGGTACAGAGAGTAATACCCCCACAAAACCCGCGAGCTGAGCGCCGGCCAATAGAGAAACGATGACCAGAAGCGGTGACACTCCCACCATCTTTTTAACAATGAGCGGGTAAATTATATGCGCTTCAATTTGCTGAATAAATATATAAACAGCAATAACGATAATACCCAAGCCTATGCCGCTGTCGATGGTGGCAAACAAGAAGGCAGGAATGGCCGAGAGCGTCATGCCTACAACTGGTACAAGTTCAAATATTGCAGCAAGCAAGGCTAGAAGGAATGGGTGGTCGACACCTATGGCAAGAAGCGCAATGTACACAAGAACGCCAACGGCCAATGCCAGAATAAGTTGCCCTTGCATCCACTTGCCTATTTTTGCTTGCGAACGGCGCCACAAGTCACGCACATATTTTTCGTGTTTGAGCGGCGTAACAATGCTCAAGAATTCTCCAATGCCGTCTTCTTTAACAGAAAGATAGAAAGAAAGTACGACAACCATAATGAGGCTGAATACTCCCCCGAAGAAACCGCTGATAGTGTCAAAAATACCGCCCGAAAATTCTGAAACAGTTGCAGTAAACATGGTGGCCATGTCGCCAACTGAAATAGTTGCGGGAATATCAGGAAAGAAAGTTTCTACGTTTTTAAGCGCCACGCCCTGAAGCGGCCGCAGAATGTCTATAGTTTTTATGTACTTCGGTAATCCGTTTACGGCATTTATTGCTTCTGAAAAGAGCGGTGGAATAAGAAAAGCGAATACGCCCGTAACAACCGAAGCGATAAGAAGATACATAATTATGGCCGAGAACACACGCTGAATTTTTCGGCGATTAAGCCACCTGATGCCCGGTTCAATTATCGATGCAATAACAGCCGCACACAATACAAGCAAAATAAGGCTCCGAAGCTCTACAATTAAATAGACGCACAGAAAAAATACGGCAACCTTGAACATGGTGCCGAAGCTGATATGAACTGCCAACCGGCTGTCGTTTTTCTCGTACATTAGGCTAAGAATACCACAAAACAACACAATACAAATACAGGGGGTTCGGTGATTAGATACCTGACAGGAGAGTTAAAAGCCTCTTTTGAACCTCAGGCTTGAAGGGGCCGACAACGGCCAAATTGGCGCCTTTAGCGGTAAATATACTGCGAGCTGCGGCGTCCATCCCCGCCTTCGTTACCTTCTTTATTTTCTCTTCATATTCCGCAATTGTTACTACTTTATTCTTCAAAATCTCATCGCCTGCATACAGGTCGGCATAGTCTTCGGCTGTTTCAAAATGAAGCACAAGCCGCGAAAGGCGACATTCTTTTACCTTCTTATCTTCAGCGAGAGTTATACCCTCTTTCTTTAGTTTCTTTATTTCAGCCACAATTCCCTTCACTGCTTCTTCAAGCCTGTCATTAGCAACGCCAGCAGAAATAGTAAATGTGCCCGTGTTATTGCTTGTATGCATGCCCGAACGAATGTAATAGCAAATACCAAGCTCCTCTCTCATTTTTTGAAAAAGTCTCGAACTCATCCCTGCCCCAAGCGCAGTTGAAAGCGAATTAGCGGCTGTTGCACGTTTGTCGAAATAACCGAAGGCACGAAATGAAAGAATAAGATGCGTCTGGTCTGTTTTTCTGAATTCAATTGCTACCTGAGGTTTGTTCTGCTTCACAATAGTTTTAGGGTATGGCTGCACTTTGCCTGACTCCATTTTCCCGAAAAGCGACGCAATTTGTTTCTTTGCAGATTCTTTATTGAAGTTTCCGGCAATTACAATAAGTGTGTTCTTAGCCGAATAATGTTTAGCACGGTAATTATTAAGGTCTTCTTTTGTAAATGAAGAAACTGTTGTAGGTGTACCAATAATTTCTCGACCCATTGCATGGCCGCCGTATAGCTGCTGCGTAGCCAATTTTTCTACGCGATACTGCGGGTCGTCCATATACATATGATATTCCTGTATGACTACACCCTTCTCTTTCTGCATTTCTTCTTCAGGAAAAGTTGAGTTGAGGAAGATATCGGAAACAATTTCAAGAATTTTGCTCGCATGTTTTTTATGCGCTTTGGCATGATAACCGGTGTATGCACGGCCGGTGAATGCATTATTCTGAGCGCCTATTTCATCGAACTCAAGGGCAATTTGTTTTGCCGTTGGTCTTTTTACAGTTCCTTTAAAACACATATGCTCTAAAAAATGTGCTAGCCCGTTTTCTCGCTCTGATTCAAAATCGGCACCCGTGCGCACCATTGCCATAACGAACACCGATTCTGATTCTTTCATGGGAACCATTAAGTAGCGCAGGCCGTTTTGCAGTTTTCCTTTATGATATTTCATTACGTTATTTTGCGGATTACCGGATATAGATTAACAGTACCGACAGTATATGTTTAATTGGGCGGAATGCAAAACACCCGCTTGCCGTACTGTCACTACGGAGCGGGTGTGTTTTTGGTTGTCTGCAAAGAGTTCTTCAGCCGACATCAGCAAGCTCACCTTCACGGCGACGGGCGACTCGAACGAATAAGTTCCCCATCTCAGGGGGAGCTTGAAACATTTTCCAGCCGTAACCATTTTCGTCAATTTCTCCTGCATCTGCTACCGAGAATTTCTCCGCCGCAAGAAGAATTTCAACTTCACCAAACACTCTCTTCGGCCTGATGGCCAACGGCAAATGGCATTGGTGCATGTTGGGAATCAACGAAACAGTTGTTACCGACTTGATCGTAACCAGAGAAGAGCCCTCCGCTCTTAGGAACAGCCAGAGCATCTCAGTTGGTTGCTTACCTCTCGGTGAACGGCCAAAAAAATGTTGACTAAGCCAGTTTGAAAGAATGGCTTGATTTCCTGTTGTTACGAGAACGCACGGACGGACAATATCTGGTCCGAGATACTCTCTCAGTGTTTTTGTTTCTACTGGCACGGGTATTCCTCCTACTTCTGGTTCCGGAAACCTGAAGCTACTTGGTTTGTTTTAGTTTTGTGTGTTCGATTCACCATTTCCGGTAAGGCTGCATCTGCCGCCTATTCTACACTTCTATACAGAAAGTCAACTAAAGGCTCGCCAGTCTAAAGTCCTTTAATGGCAGCGCGCGTTACTGGCCCAAACAAACCTGATGCGGGTTTAATGTTATTAGCTTTTTGGAATTTTATAAGAGCCTGTTTAGTTTTTAAACCAAAATAAGAAACTTCGTTTCCGGGCGAACCTGCTCCAGTATCTGAAACTGTGAATCCTCGAGCATTCAAAAATTGTTGTAACACTCGGACGTCTTGATTCGACGAACCTAAACTCAAATTTTTATATAAAGAACGAGCTTGTGTAGTTATTGAAGCCGCCGATGCCGCAGAACCTGCCGTTGACTGAATGGGTGCCATAACATAACTAACGCCATTTATCACAACAATACGCCCTGCGGTTAATGCAGCTGCAGTTGCACTGCTCGTTGTTGCTTGGGCTGGGCGATTATAATAAATAATGCCATCACTACTGCCTCCCCCGCCACCTCCTCCACCGCCTCCACTTGAACCTCCGCCGCCACCAGATGATTCAGATACATCTGTAATATTTACAGTTACCATTGTTGTAGCATAATTTATTGAATCAAAAAGGTTCGGGATTCGTGCATTGTCAGTTGAACTTGCTGTTATAGTCAAAACTATTGAATGCCTTGATTCGTAATCTAATGGATATGCACTAGCAACTGTTACGGCCCCTGTAGTTGAATTTATGGCAAAAGCGCCAAGGTCATTTCCGCTTGAAATAGAATACGAAATAGTTTCATCGTAATCTTGGTCTGTTGCACTAACGCTTCCTACAGAACTGCCGGCGCCTGAATTCTCGGCAATTGAAAATGTATACGGTGCTGCTCCAAATACTGGGGGTTCTTCTATATTATAAAAACGAAACCATTTACTAAGATACTTTTCAGATGGAAATTCAGTAATATCTATAGCATATGCAGTAATAACATTATCTACATACTGGGAAAACTGATTTCTATATACTTCTTTTGCGGCTTCATCCGCAAATATATGGTCAGGGTCATTTTCGGTGTACACCATTAATGCATCATAATCGGCTTGCGTCTGAACTGTTTCAAAATTTAAATTTGATGAGTAGGTCAAAATACCAGAACTTGATGAAGTTGAAAAACCTGAGGCAATCAAACTGTTCATGTAAAACCTATAACTAAGAGCGTCACCATCTGGGTCTGTAGCGGTAAAATCAAATAATTGCACTGGTAAAGTGGTTGTAGCTTCATAAGCACTTATAACTCCAGAAAGGCCCCCCGGCCACACTGGGTAATGGTTCAGCGCATACTGTCTAAAACATGTTGGGTTGTACTCTGTAACCTGGTACCATCCGCCAAGTGAAGTCATGGCGGTATTTATCTGACTAATATAATTACCTAAGTTTGGACTATATGTATCAAAATAATGTGCGAACAAAAGAACTGGCTGATTGTCTACAATAAGAAAACTAGGTTGTCCTGAATCTCCTCCTATTAGCCTTTCATTGAATTCTTTTCTTGTACTTGTCGAATATTCTGCATGAGTAATGTATGTACTCGATATCGACGTCATCTTATGAATTAAAGCTTTAGCCTCCTGATCAAATGCCACAATGGGAACATCAAGAGTTTCTCCCTGTATCTTCTGAAACAAAGCAAAAAGAGTAGATGACGCCATTATTGGATAATACGTAATTGAATCGGGCACATCACTATCAAGAACTTCAACCTGTATATCCGTTCCTGTAATATTTGTACTGCCTACAACCACACGCTCAACATGGTTACCTGAAGAATCTATAAAGCCTGTGGTAGAACCTACCGCAATTGCAAAGTGCCCCGCGGCAATAAAATGCCTTGGTGATATTAATGTGGCACCCTGTTGATACTGTATTGCACCACTCTGATTATTCCAGCCCGCCACACCAGTAAAATCTAATGGCGTTCCGGCTGATGTCCATACTGAAGGGTTTCTCGTCCAAGGAGTACTTGTTGATGTTTGCCTAGAAGTAAAAAGTGACAACCCTGTAGTTGAAGCAACTGTGTTTATTCGATTATCTATTTGATTGCCAGTATGGGTAGCTAAGTCGGTTGAATCAATGCTGCCGCAAGATGTTGCTGGTGAAGAAACTATGCCCGTGTGAGCATAGGCAAAAAGTGGCGTTCCTGCCACTAACGTTAAACCGAAACCCCAGCCAAAAGCTTTAAAATAGGGCTTTTATTTAGTTTATTAAACATGCTATATTATAACACACAATGTACTACGAATCAAATTAACCGTAAATTTAGCCGTTGACTGCCCCAATCAAATATTCATTGAGCGCAGAAATTGAAAGGCGCTCTTGTTCGCCGCTGTCGCGGTGACGTATTGTAACTGTTTCTTTAAGGTCACCTTTCTCTCCTCCTTCAACTGTGTCGAAGTCTATTGTTATACAAAATGGTGTACCAATTTCGTCTTGTCGACGGTAACGCTTTCCAACATTACCGTTATCATCAAACATAACTCGCCCTGGAAATGCCTTTTTAAGTGCGCTATATATTTCTTTAGCTTTTTCAACTAATTGAGGTTTATTTTTCATTAAAGGAAATACTGCAACGAGCACCGGCGCAATTTTCGGAGAAAACTTGAGCAACGCACGCGGTTCGCCGCCGAGCTCATCTTCTGCATAAGCATCAGCAAGTGCAGCAAGCATTAAGCGACCAACTCCAAATGTTGGTTCAATGCAATGAGGAATATAACGCTTTTTTGAAGTGTCTGTTTCGGCTTCATCAAAATATGAAAGGTCTACCTTCGATGCCTTTGTGTGGGCAGAAAGGTCGAAGTCTGTTCTATATGCCAAACCAAGAAGCTCTTTTTGCCCCATAGGAAAATCGAACTCTGTGTCGACGCTGTGTTTTGAATAGTGAGCGCGATCGGCAGCTGGTACATCTACCTTATGAATTTTACTTTTAGATAGGCCAACATCTTCTGTAAGAAAGGTCATTTGCTCTTGAAAAAAAGTATCGAAGAGGCCCTTCCACGTATCATCATTTTCGCTTACCGGAGGCTTAATGAAATATTCGATTTCCATTTGTTCAAGTTCGCGTACTCTAAAAATAAAATCGCGAGGAGCAATTTCATTTCTGAATGCCTTACCTATTTGTGCAATACCGAAGGGCATTTTAGGATGAAAAGAATCGACAATATTCTTGAAGTTTACAAAAATTCCTTGAGCTGTTTCAGGGCGAAGATACGAAACCGAAGCTTCATCTTCAGTAGCTCCGATGTTCGTCTTGAACATCATATTAAACTGGCGAACATCGCCGAGCGCGTTGCCTTCAGGGCTTTTTATTCCTTTCTCTTTAATAAGCGCATCCATTTGCTCTATATTTAAGCTCTTAGCTTCAACACCCACTTCTTCAAGTAAGTGGTCGGCTCGATAACGCTTTTTTGTTTTTACGTCTTCAACCAAAGGGTCGGCAAAACCACCTACGTGGCCGCTTGCCTTCCATACATCTGGGTTCATTAGAATTGCCGCGGAAACCCCGTACATATCTTCGCGGTCGAGCACAAAACGCTTCCACCACAAGTTCTGAATATTCCCTTTAAGCTCAACTCCAAGCGGGCCGTAGTCCCAAGTACCGGCCAAACCACCGTAAATTTCAGAACCTTGGTAAATAAAGCCGCGTCGCTTGCAAAGCGAAATGAGCTTTTCCATGGTGTTTTCAGGGTATCCTGCGCCATTCTTGGCACCTACGGCTGCAGTATTGTCGGCGGCTTTTTTAGACATAATATCAATACTATATATCAATTAAAGGCTTTTTGGAACTTGAATAATAGTGGATTTATATTTAACATATTGTAATGAAAACCATATCAATTCCCCTTACAGATGAAATAAATGAGTTCATAGAGGAACAAATAAAGCTCGGTATAGTTACAAGTAAGGCCGAGTTTGTTAGGAATGCGCTTGTCAGATACAAAGACAATGAATTTACAGCCTTAGTTTTAAAATCAAAAGAAGAAACAAGTGACGGAGGTGCTCTTGTTGGAAACTTAGACACATTGGTACAAAAATTTTCAAGTAAGTAACGCAGTTCTCGCGGACACTCTCTAGAAAATAAAACACACGGGCCACAACCTATTTTGAGGAGACTAGCGAGCGCGACTGGCGCGAGCTCGAGGAAAAAGTCAGCAGACTTTTATCCGTGCTCCGAGAGATAGGTTGTGGCCCGTGTGTTTTATTTCCCTCCAACTTTATCATCCCCAAACTTATACGTAGGGTCGCTTTGCATCTTCGTATCAAGAGAATCATATGTTGTCTGAATAATTTGCCCCGTAAAACTATCTTTACCAGATATGCGTGGTTCTTTTATGAGAATAGGGCTAGAACCTGCTTGACTAATACTTGGTGTGACAGATATCTGGAAAGCGAAATCTTTAGGGCTAGAAGCAAAACCTGTTCCGGCAGAAATGTCGCCTAAGTTCCAACTTACTGTGCGCGTTTGAGCGTTATATGAGACGCCGTTGTTATTTGGATATGTTGTAGCAAGCCATTTAACATATGTAGGCAACACAGCGCTAAAGACGGCGTTATTTACGGTATTGTAAGAATTACCGACACTTACCATAACAGTGTATGTTGTTTCTTTTTCAGGCATTGGAGGAATAGGGCCAACATTGTTAAACGGACCAATACTTTTAGTTATACGAGGGCTAAGTGTAAGGCTAGACGAAACTTTAACCGACCTTCTTATTGTTGAAGCAATTTCTTCTGGAACATTTCTTTCGTTCAAGCGTTTTGCTCTAACTGTAATATTAAGATTCATCTCTTGTCTCTGGAATAGAGAATTGCTTGAAGTTGTAGGAGGAAGAGTAGCAAAACCAAATTGTATTCTACCAGCATCACGAGGAGTTATACGCGCCAATTCAGTAAGAGTAGAGCTGTCCCATCTTATAGTGTTATGCAATGAATCATAGAAAGCACTGTCGCCTTTTACGCGAGCTTTGTCTACCATTGCACCAACAAGTTCCGCCTCAATAACAATGTCTTGAAGTGGCACATCAAGATTGTTCTGGAATACAATTTCACCTTTTATCGGCTCGCCCGCTTTTGCAATATATGAAGAAGCTGTTTGACCATCGAGTGCTAGGTCTACACCAAGAAACGGTCTCTTCATGGCAATAGGTACGGCATTTGTAACAAACACAGTACCAATTGAATTTTTGTCTTGTGGGTTTGCGGTTCCAGTATAGAAATTGAATACGCGTTGCTCGTTTGCCCCGCCCATAAGCCTACCCTTAATAACAATACGGCGTTCTTCTTCTGGCTTTACATCACCAAGCACCCAAATACCATCACCTACCGACGCTGACGGTGTTGATGAAAGAAATACGAAGCCGAATGGGTACTCAACCTTAAGAACAAGGTCTTTAATAATTGATGCACTATTTGATTTTATCGTCACTGCAAATTCATTTTCTTGTTCAGGAATAACTTCTTTCACCGTATCTACATTAACGGTTATTGGAGCTGAACCAATGTATATAGGATAGGTCTTATCTTTTACAAAAATACTGTCTGAACCCTGAAGGCGATATTCGATACTAATTTGTATATCTTTACGAACATTCTCTTCTCCGAAAAGAATTGCCTTAATGTTTTGTCGAGTCGTAGCGCCTGCTTTCAATGTTCCAATAGGAATACGGTCGGCGAGCATAGAGCTTGATTGATCGATAGCACTTCGCGTTCCGGGTGGGTACACAAGAACAAGGTCGGCGAGCTCTAGGTCGGCGCTGTTATTGTTCGTTATATCTATGTCTAATGAGAGCACATCACCAGATGGTGCCGAAACAGGGCCAAGCAGGCGCACATCAATATTGCCGCTCGAAATGTCGTTTATTCCGGTAGAAAAAGTAAACCAAGCAAAACCTAGAGCAAGTAATAGTGCCAGCACAGAAACTAAAAGCACTCTCTTTAAGAAAGACCCCTGCTTCTCATCTTCCGACTCTTGGCGCCTAACAACTTTAACAACTTCTTTCGCTGTAACTACCGGGTTTTGCTGAATCGGGTCTTCTTCCCATGATTCACCCACGATAACATTGTGTTTATGCAAACGGCTTCTGCCTTGCGGAGGCAATTCTTCACCTGAATTTGAAAACAGCTTTTTCTTAAGTTGTTCTATTTGGCTGTCATCCTGAGACATATATGTAAAAAGTATATCACAACATAAATGTCGCGCCTGCGGTACAGATAATGCCTAAGCTACAAATGACTACTTTCGAGCGCGATGCGGATATGCATTTCAAGTTCTCTCAATGACTTTTCGGCCGCCAATATTTTTTCTTCTGTAATTCTATGTTTTGTGCCTTCAGCAACGTGCGCGCCGTGTGTATCGTGTGTATCGTTCGTGCCGTTCGAGGCGCTCGTGCCGCAAAGTTCCATCATAAGAGTGTCATGACTACCGTAACCAAGTTCGTGCAATATGCTTGCCTTCCCCAACGCCGTGAGGCCGGCAATGTGTGCAGAAGAAAACGCAGATTTTTTAAGCAGAAATTCAAAAAATTCGAGCGTATACGAGAAAAGAGCATCGTGCTTTTCTTCGCCCTGCACGAGCCTTCTTACAAATTGAAGTATTTCTGCTGAGACTTTTCGTAACGCCATCGGGATGCGACGGTCGGCAAGAGAAATAAGTTTCTCGGCGCTGGTAAGCCGCCATAGCTCCCTTCCGCGCACAAGCGACACTTTTGAAAATGACATTTCCTGTATGAACGGTCGAAGTTTAGATTGCACCAGCCGCACACCTTGAGCCGCCACGTATATAAGACCGAGGTCTTCAGTAAACATCGCTATAAATTTATTTGCCTCGCCTGTGTCGCTACTATCTATAATGAAGGCTCGTGTTTGGTATATATGGTGGGACATCTGCTATATTTGCCTTCTACTATTACTAAAGAGACTACGCCAAGGATATTGCCGCAATTACCTTACCGCATTCTGTTTCTATTTCTGTTCTTTCGTTTAGCGCAGGATCATCGTCAATGCTGTCTGAGAAAGTAACTTCGCGCGCGAGAACTGTTTTCTTTATATCTTCTTCATATCTACCCACTATTTTTTTGAGAGATTCTTCAGCAACAATGTGCAGCCCGATAGGGTCTGATGGAGCGAGGCCTGCCTTTTTGCGCATTTCTTGAATAGCACGAATAATATCGCGAACAGCTCCCTCTTCTTTTAATTCTTCTGTAATAACAGTATCGAGAGCAAGTTCATTGCCTGCTATTACTTTTTTTACATTAAGCTCGTCGGCAAGTATCGCTGCCATATCATCAGAAAGAGAATTCTCATCTTTATTGTATGCAAAACTAGCCAAAGGCTGCCTTACCTTTACGCCTGCAGACGAACGAAGTGCCAAACCAGTTTCCACTAGTTTTCGCGCGTCGCGCATTTCTTTCATATTTTTTTCATCAGGGGCCGAAAGCGCCGGCCATGAACACAAGTGCACACTTTCGGGCATTGCCGCAGATTTTACTTTTAAATATATGTGCTCAGATATAAACGGTGTAAACGGTGCCATTAGTTTTGCGAGGGTTAAAAGCGCGAATCGAGTAGTATCAAGTGCCTCCTTTTTATCGGCTGCACTTTCGCCCTTAAAGCGGTCACGCGAACGGCGAAGATACCATGTAGAAAGGTCGTCAACTAGGTCGGCAATAGGCCGCGTTGCTTTATCTATTTGATACGCATCAAGACCTTTTTCGATTGATCCCTTCAATTCAGAAAGGCGCGAGAGAATCCATATGTCGAGAATATTTTTAGAATGAGGCGCTTCGCTGCTTCCAGTTTCTTTCAAATACGCTTCATCGGCATAGAGCGCGTAAAAAGAATAGACGTTTTCAAGGCGATTGAATATTTTTTTATTCACTTCATCAAGGCTCTTCTCTGAAAATGCAGTTTCTTCGGCGTGTGCTGCAGGTGAAGCTGCAAGCATGTAGCGCAAAGAATCGACACCGAAGGCGTCGAGTGTTGGCTCAAGGTCTGGGTAATTGCGCAGGCTTTTTGACATTTTTCTGCCGTCTTCGGCGAGAATAAGACCGGTGACAGTTACGTTTTTATAAGGGCTCTTACCGAAGAGGCCCATACCAAGAACAATAAGGGAATAGAACCATCCACGGGTTTGATCTAGACCTTCAGAAATAAAATCGGCGGGAAAGAGAGCGCTACCCTTTTCTTCGAACGCCTCTTTATTTTCAAATGGGTAATGCGCCTGCGCGAACGGCATAGAACCAGAGTCATACCACACATCAAATACATCGGGTACTCTGCGCATAACATCGCCATCAGATGTCGTCCAAATTACCTTGTCGATATATGGCCTGTGAATGTCGAGTTCAAAATTTTCGTCGTGAGGCAAAGGCTTAAATTCGCGTTCGTGAGTTGAAGCTGTAGGGTCTGAAACATCGCTCCATCCTGAACGAAGAAGGTCGCGCGCGGTCTTTCCAGAAATAGTGTTCAGCATCATACGCATCGGCAAACCATGAGTAACAATTAAAATATGCTCATGTTTATGATTCTCTTCTATTTCATATAAAACTTCAGCTGTACGGCGCTTCACATCGGCGACAGACTCGCCATTCGGAGATTTCATGAATATTTTGTCATGCAAAGTCTTAAGAAATGCCGCACGATGTGGCCATTCTTTTCCATCGAAGTCTCCGGTGCTTATTTCCCGAAGTCTTGCGTCGAATTGTATATTCTTATGATTGATACCGAGAATTTCTGCGGCAAGCTCGGCGGTTTCGCGCGTGCGGCGAAAATCTGATGCATATATTTTTGTGATCTTATTGCCGCTTTCTTCTACTTTCTTTTTCAAATTCTTAGCCGATTCGAATACCTCAGACCTTCCTCTTTCTGTTAGCGCATACTTTTCAAGATCTTTAGCATTCGAATTCATTACATTGAGCACATTCGATTCACATTCACCGTGACGCATAAGAATAAACGTATTGCCGTTGCTAGGAATATGCTCCTTCAATTCATTTATTGAACCGATGAATTCTGTTTTGCCGGTTTTTTCACCGACCCATACAGGAAGAGGCGCTCCCCAATAACGGGTGCGGGAAACCGCCCAGTCGCGGACATTTTCGAGCCAGTCGCCGAAGCGCCCTTCGCCCACCTCTTTAGGCACCCAGTTTATGGTCTTATTTTCAGCCACTAATTTGTCGCGCAGTTCGGTTGCTTTAACAAACCACGATGAAGTTGCGTAGTTAAGAAGCGGCGTTTCGCATCTCCAGCAATGCGGATACGAGTGCATTATTTTTTCTTTCGCAAAAAGTGAGCCTTGGTGGGCGAGAAGCTTAATAACCTCAATGTCTGTTTGCTGATGATTTTCTTTCGGTTTAGCCTGCATACCCGAAAGCGTGCCATTACCTTCTTTTATTTCTCCACTCGGCGCGACGTGCTGAATGGTCGGAAGATTTTTTGCAGTAGCAAGCTTGGCGTCATCATCACCAAATGCTGGCGCAATATGCACAATACCGCTGCCGTCTTCTGCAGTTACAAATTCTGCCGCGTAAACCTTCCATGCCTGTGCGCGCTTAGGCTCCTGATCTGCAGCTAATGTTCCCTCTTTCGAATAAAAATCAAAAACCGGTTTGTATGAAATTCCTTCAAGCTCGCTGCCTTTATGTATTGAAATATTTTCTACGTCGGCCATCGTAAGCTTAGCCTTTTCAAGAACATTCTCAAGTTTTGCTTTGGCACATATAACTATTTTTCCTGAAAGATTTTCAGCAGCAGCATTAGCTGAAATTTTTACCTTTACATATTCAAGTTCAGGGTTAACAGCAAGCGCGGTGTTTCCGGGAAGTGTCCACGGTGTTGTCGTCCATGCAACAAAAAAAGTATTAGGTTCATCTGTAAGCTCGAACATCGCATATGCAGAAAGGTCGGCGATGTCTTTGTACCCCTGCCCTACTTCAAAGTTTGAAAGGGTTGTTTGGCAACGCGGGCAAAACGGCATCACCTTAAATGCTGTGTACACCAAATTCTTTTCGTTCAACGTTTTAAAAGACCACCACACCGATTCGGTGTAGCTCGGGTCCATTGTTTGATAGTCGTTATCCATGTCGACCCAGCGGCCAAGACGAGTGATAATTCTTTTCCAATCGACAGCATAACGAAAGACGCTATCGCGAGCTGCTTTATTAAATTTATTGATACCGTATGTTTCGATAGCCTTCTTATCTTTCAGGCCGAGTTCTTTTTCAATTATATTTTCAATAGGCAGACCGTGACAGTCCCAACCCCAGCGGCGCGGCACACTAAAGCCCTGCATGGTTTTGTAACGCGGGATAATATCTTTAACAGTAGAAGGTAACATGTGGCCGTAGTGCGGTAACCCAGTTGCATAGGGTGGGCCGTCGTAAAAAACAAAGTTGCCCTTAGGGGATTCTTGCAAAAGGCTTTTCTCGAAAATGCGGTTTTCCTGCCAGAACTGCAAAACCGCCTCTTCACGGAGTGCGGCAGGTGATTTTTCAGTCTTTTTAGTCATGTGTGCCCGCTTATACTAGCATTTTAGGCTTTTATATAAAAGATGAAAAAAAGGCCCGCATCCTCCGGTGCGGGCCTTTCAGTTCAATTGTTGTGTGCGTCTGATTGGGATCAGGCGGCACATGAGATTCTTGGTCGGAAAACCGAGCGACGTTTTGCGCACGGAATCCGAACGAGTACATGGAAACGAGGGTCTGGGGGCTTGTCGTGCCTTCGGCTTCTACTTAGCCAAGGTTTGATTTTTTGCTTTTTGGCATTCGCCTTCTTCTGGCGAGCGCTGGTTACAGCCTGTTTCGGGCTTGCGAATAACGGTATCGTCTGTCGCCTTTGATCCACCACCAGAGAAGCGGGTTCTCCTCTGATTTTTCGTACTTCATCCACACTGGGCTCTATTCCTCCTGGCATCCTCCTTTTTGCCATATTTTGCCTTTCTGGTTGCTGGGTTTTAGAACTTACGGGCTACCGTGTACGAATCACCATCCGTACTAAGCTCGTAATTTAATACTGCCACTAGGCACCTAGGCCGTCAAGGCAACAAGTGTATGCTCTTTGCAGGCCTCCGAACAAAACACATAACTGCCGCAAACACTCACCGGCTCATCATTTCCTTTTTCTTCGTGAATCTTTTTAGCAGCGGAAATTTGGCAAGCATTGCAGCAAAGCATTTTCATATGGCATTCGTCGTTGGCGCAGTTTGTATAAATTTCGGTAGTGCCGTTGCAAATGTCGCACTTCCCCACCACTTCGCGAGGCAAGCCTTTTTGGCTGGCAAATTCTACAGTTTCCCTTCCATCAAATACATATAATTTTCCAAGAAAATCTTCACCAGGATATTTTTCCATATAATTGTGCATGCCGCCGTCGAGCTGGTATACATTATTAAAACCTTTTTTTATAAGATAGCCCGAAGCTTTTTCGCAACGAATGCCGCCGGTGCACACAGTAAGTACTTTTTAACCTTTTTTAGA